>Ga0207768_100023_pt1 | contig 265060 bp, 250 predicted proteins | sample CeladaPassaB1F01_FD_187478 | JGI IMG/M metagenome (GOLD analysis project Ga0207768, IMG submission 187478) | Cellulose-adapted microbial communities from the Joint BioEnergy Institute, USA - Passage B1F01 (SPAdes) (version 2) | ecosystem: Engineered > Bioreactor > Continuous culture >...
GAGTTCTGGCCGGCGGCCATGGCGCGGGGGCCACACCCGTTCCCATCCCGAACACGGTCGTTAAGCCCCGCAGCGCGGATGGTACTGCCCGGGCGACCGGGTGGGAGAGTACGTCGCCGCCGGCCTCTCACTCCTTTCTTTTTTCCTGCCCGATCCCACCCAATCGCGCCGGACCTCTGTTGCGCCCCCGTGCGGACGGCCTCTATCTTTGCCGTGCCCGCCGTCGCTAGGGACGGAAGGCGCCAGCCTCGTTCGTCCAGGTACGTATGGAATCGCCAGCCTTCGCCAAACCCGCACTCACCGTGCTGATCGTCGATGACGAGGAGCTCCTCGTGCGGAGCTGCGCGCGGATCCTCGAGCACGAGGGCTACATCGTCCAAAAGGCGTCGCGCGGGCTGGAGGCGCTGGAGATAATGCGCAGGCAGCGGCCGGACATCGTCCTCACCGACCTGATGCTGCCGGACGTGGACGGGATGATGCTGCTGCGGGAGGCGAAGCGCATTGATCCCGACATGCTCGTCATCATGATCACCGGTTTCGCAACGGTGGATTCGAGCATCGAGGCGATCAAGGCGGGCGCCTACGACTACATTCCCAAGCCGTTCACGGCCACGCAGCTCCAGATCCTCATCGGCCGCGCTGCGAGTCAGGTCCGGCTGGCGCGGGACAACGCGCGTCTGCGTGGTCAGCTCCGTGAGCGTTACGCGCTCGAGAACGTGATCGGCGTGAGCGATGCGATGCAGCGCCTTTTCGCGCTGGTGCTGCGCGTGGCGCCGACGGACGCGAGCGTGTTCCTGGTCGGCGAGAGCGGGACGGGCAAGGAGCTGATCGCTCGGGGCATTCACCTGAACAGCCGGCGGGCGGACGAGTCGTTCGTCGCGGTGAACTGCGCGGCGTTCCCGGAGAACCTCCTGGAGTCGGAGCTCTTCGGCCACGAGAAGGGTGCGTTCACCGGCGCGGACACGCAGAAGCGCGGGCTCATGGAATACGCCTCGGGCGGCACGTTCTTCCTGGACGAGATCTGTGAAATGAGCCTGGAGCTCCAGGCGAAGCTGTTGCGGGCGCTCCAGGAGCGGAAGATCCGGCGTCTCGGGGGCGAGGAAGAGATCCCCGTGAACATCCGGGTGATCGCCGCGACGAACCGCAATCCCGAGGAAGCCGTTGCGCGCGGCATCCTGCGGGAGGATCTGTATTTCCGGCTGAACGTCGTGCCGGTGCACGTGCCGCCGCTGCGCGAGCGCAAGGAGGACATCCCGCTGCTGGCCCAGCATTTCCTCCGGCGCTACGCGGAGAAGTACGAGAGGGACGGCGACAGGCCGCTCCGGCTCTCGCCGGATGCGATCCGTGTGCTGACGGCGTACCGCTGGCCCGGCAACGTGCGGCAGCTCCAGAACGTGATCGAGCGTGTGGTCTCCTTGGCGACGCCGGGGCAGGAGATCACCGCCGAGGACCTACCGCCCGAGATCCGTGGGGAGACGGCCCCGACCGCCGCCCCGCTGACGTTCCCGACGGACCTGCCGTTCCATCAGGCGAAGGATGCAGCGATCGAGGCGTTCGAGCGGGCGTACCTGGAAGCGTTGCTGAAGCGGCACGGCGGGAACATTTCGCGGGCTGCGCGCGAGGCTCAGATCGATCGCAAGACCATCCACCGTCTCCTGAAGAAGCACGGCCTGCGCGTGCACGGCGACCGGGTGATCGCGACCACCGATCACTGACACGGTCGTGCCGGACGAGACGGCGCGGGTCAACGTGGCCGGCCGGTGCCGGTCTCGCGTCCGTCCCCGAGCGCGGCGAGGATTGCGCGAGTGGCGGCCGCGGGGTCGGGCGAGGCCATGATCGCGCGGACGACCGCGACCCCCGCCGCGCCCGTGCCACGGAGCAGGTGCGCGTTGGTCGCATCGATCCCGCCGATGGCGACTACCGGGATGGAAACCGCCGCCGCGACGGCCGCGACCCCCTCCGGACCGATCCGCTCATCTCCCACGTCTTTGGTGCTCGTGCCGAACACCGCGCCGCACCCGATGTAGTCGGCGCCCTCGGCCTCGAGGCGTCGTGCGGTTTCGGGATCGTCCGTCGAGGCGCCGATCAGGAACGGGCGCGGCGCCGCGAGCCGGGCGGCGTGGATCGGCAGGTCACCGGGGCCGAGGTGGACGCCGTCGGCGTTGGCGGCGAGCGCGACGTCCAGCCGATCGTTGACGAAGAGCAGCGCGTCGTAGCGCGCCGTCAGCTCGCTCAACGCGCGGGCCTGCTCGTACAGCTCACGAGGGGTCGCGGTCTTGTCTCGGAGCTGGATCGCGGGCGCGCCGGCCTGGAGCGCCGCTTCTGCGACCTCCAGGATGGAGCGCGGCGCGGCGAGCTCGCGATCCGTGATCACGATGAGGCGTAGGTCCATGGCTCAGCGGTTCCGCCGCACCTCGAACTTCGCGCGGTTGTGCTCGGCCAGCGAGCGGGTGAAGACGTGGCTGCCGTCGGGCCGGGCGACGAAGTACAGGTAGTCCACGTCGGCCGGATAGAGCGCCGCCTCGATGGCCTCCACGCTGGGCGAAGCGATCGGCCCCGGCGGCAGGCCCGGGTTCCGGTACGTGTTGTACGGGTGGTCGGCGACGCTGTCGATGTCCGCGTAGAGCAGCCGGGCGCGGTGGCGGCCCAGCGCGTACTGCACCGTCGGATCCGCCTGGAGCGGATAGCCGATGCGGAGACGGTTGTGGTAGACGGCCGAGATGAGCGGCATCTCGCTGCGGATCTTGGCCTCCTTCTCGATGATCGAGGCCAGGGTGACCACCTCGCGCTCGGACATGCCGATGGAATCCGCCCGCGCCCTGCGTTCCGGCGTCCAGACGGACTTGTAGACGGAGACCAGCTTCGCAACCACGCTGTCCAGCGGCGCGTCGATCGGGAACGTGTAGGTGGCGGGGTAGAGGTACCCTTCCAGCGTCGGGCCCGGCACGCCGAAACGCGTGGACTGCGCGGTATCCATGAGGACGGCGAGCACGGAATCCGTGGATGCGCCGGTCAGGTTCGCGATCCGCGCCGCGATCCGCTGGAGGTCCCAACCCTCCGGGATGACGAGCCGGAACGTCAGCACGCGGCCGAAGCGCAGGTCTTCGAGGATCTGTTTCCAGCCGGTGCCCGGCCGGAACGCGTAGGTGCCGGGCTTGACCTCGTCGTCCACGCCGAGGATCCGTGCGTAGAGCCGGAAGAAGAACGGGGCGCGGATCAGGTCCCTGGCGGCGAGCGAGTCGGTGACCTCGGCGAACGAGGCGCCGGCCGGGATGCGGACGCGGACCGGCTCCGCGTCGGCCGACGGCTCGCCGCCGCAGGTCGCGGCGTAGACGGCCAGGGCGCACGCCGCCAGGATGGTCCGGATCCGCCGTGCGGCCGCCTCAACCACGGGCCCTCCCATCGAGGTAGGCCTGGAGCAGGAGCATTGCGGCAATCGTGTCCACCCGGGTCTTGCGCTCGCGCTCCCGCTTGGGGAGGCCGAGGGAGCGGACGGTCCGTTCGGCGCGGACGGAGGTCAAACGCTCGTCCACGTAGTGGACCGGGAGGCCGGTCCGCTGCGCGAGCCGCTCGCCGAAGGCGCGGACCTCCCGTGTCCAGTCGCTCTCCTCGCCTTCCAGCGTGAGGGGCAGGCCGATCACGATGTCGGTCGCGCCGTGCTCCTCGGCAATGCGGGCGATGGCTTCGACCGGCGGCCGCTTGCCGCGCCTGCGGGTCAGGGCCGGCAGCGGCTGTGCGATGGTGCCGGTGGGGTCACTGATGGCGAGGCCCACGCGCCGTTCACCGAAGTCGATGCCCAGGATCCGACCCACTCAAACCAGAGCGGCCAGGGACTCCTCGACGGTTCGGCCCTCGAGCGTCGCGGCGTAGACCGCGTCAATGGCCGCGGAGCCGCCGAAGATGAAGCGGCAGCGCAGGTCGCCGCGGGACCGGCACTCGACCTCGAGGACGCCGACCGGCACGCCTGCGGTCCGTCCGAGGATGTTCGCCAGGACACCGGCGGAGAAGAAGCAGCTCGGCCGGGTCGCGGCCGCCGCGGGATCGGCCTCGACCCAGTCGGAGCTCTCCAGGGAGCCCACGCCAGGGTGCAGGTCCTCGTGGTGGAGGCGGCCCCAGCCGCGGGAGGCGAAAAGGTCGGACAGGCGCCGCCAGAAGACGGAGCCGGGGAGCCGACCGATCGCCTTGTCGACGTCCTCGCCGGCCGTGTCCTGGCTGTTGCCGGCCCTGCCGGCGAGGAGTGGGAAGAGGGCGTCCCCGGCGGCGTAGCCAGCTTGCTGGAGCACGCGGGCGGCGGTGTCGGGACCCACCTCCTCGGTGAGCGCCCTGCGCAGCGCGGCGAGGGAGGCGACGGGGAGCGCCAGCTCCGGGGGCGTCGGCGTGATGCGGGGCATTAGCTCCTCTCGGGTTGCAGGGAGTCGAACAACGATAGCGGTTCCGCGCCGCCTGCCGCCACCGGCTGCGGCGAGCCGGCGATGAGGGCGCGGAGCGCCGCCTCGTCAATGACCTCGATGCCCAGGGCGCGGGCGCGCTCCAGTTTGGAGCCCGGGTTCTCGCCCGCGACGAGGTAGTCCGTGGACTTCGACACGCTGCCTGCGACGCGCCCGCCGTGCCGCTCGATCAGGTCGGTCAGCTCCTTGCGGCTCACCGAGTGCGTGCCCGTGATGACGAACGTCTTGCCTTCGAGCACCCGGCTCTCCGGCCGCTCCACCGGCTCGACCATGTTGACGCCGGCCTCGCGCAGGCGCCGGATGAGGTCGCGGTTCTTCGGCTCCGAGAAGTAGGCGACGAGCGCCGCGGCGGTGGTCTGGCCGATTCCGTGGATCGCGGCCAGCTCCGCCTCCGTCGCGCCCATGAGCGCCTCCATGGTGCCGAAGCGGCGGGCGAGGATCTGGGCCGCGTGGGTGCCGACGTGGCGGATGCCCAACGCGTAGAGCAGCGCGGAGAGCGGGCGCCCGCGGGAGGCGTCGATCGCCCCGATCAGGTTGCGGGCCGAGACCTCGGCAAAGCCGTCCAGTGTGAGGAGCTGCTCGGCGCGGAGCACGTAGAGGTCGGCGACGTCCCGCACCAGCCCTTTGCGCAGGAGCTGCTCGATGGTCCGTTCGCCGAGGCCACGGATGTCCATGCCCTCCTGCGAGGCGAAGTGCACGAGGCTCCAGAAGATGCGCTCCGGGCACGAGCCGTTGGGGCAGTAGACCATCACCTCGCCCGCAGGCCGCTCGACGGGCGTGCCGCAGCCGGGGCACCGGTCGGGGGCCTGGAACGGCTTCTCGCTGCCGTCGCGGCGCTCGACCAGCGGCCCCACCACCTGCGGGATCACCTCGCCCGCCCGCTTGACCAGGACCGTGTCCCCGATCCGGAGGTCCTTGCGGGCGATGTCGTCGAAGTTGTGCAGCGTGGCGAGCTTGACCGTCGCGCCGCCGACTTCGACGGGCTCGAGCACCGCGTACGGGTTCAGCGAGCCCGTGCGGCCCACGTTGATCCGGATGTCGAGCAGCCGGGTGACCGCGACGTCGGGCGCGAACTTGTAGGCGATGGCCCAGCGGGGCTCGCGCTCGCCGATCACGCCGAGCTCGGTCCAGAGGTGGAGGGGCTGCACCTTGACCACGACGCCGTCAATGGCGTAGTCGAGCGTCTCGCGCCACTTCTCGGCCTCGGCGGCGTACGCGATGACCTCCTCGATGTCACGGCACGGCCGACGGTGAGGCTCGACGGGGAAGCCCCACTGGGCGAGGAGTTCCAGGAGCTCGGCCTGGGTGCTGGCGAGGCCGGCCGTGCCTCGGGGGTCATCCACGTACACGTTGAACGCGAAGAACCGGAGCGGTCTCGATGCCGTGACCGCCGGATCCAGCTGCCGGAGACTGCCGGCCGCCGCGTTGCGCGGATTGGCGAACGTCGGCTCGCCCGCCGCGGCGCGCCGCTCGTTCAGCGCCCGGAAGCCGGAGATCGGCATGTAGACCTCGCCGCGGACCTCGAGCCGCGCCGGCGGCGCGTCCGTGCGGAGCCGCGCCGGGATGTCCCGGATCGTTCGCAGGTTGCGCGTGACGTCCTCGCCCACGCGGCCGTTGCCGCGGGTCGCGCCGCGCACCAGCACGCCGTCCTCGTACAGCAGGGAGACCGCCAGCCCGTCGATCTTCAGCTCGGCCATGTAGCCGGCCTCCCGCACTTCCGCGACGATGCGCGCGTTGCGGTCCTCCCAGGCACGCAGCTCCTCCGCACTGAACGCGTTGTCCAGCGAGTGCATCGGCGCCAGGTGGGCGACCTTCTGCAGGTGGGATGCGGGCTCGGCGCCGACCCGCTGGGTCGGCGAATCGGGCGTCACCAGCTCGGGGTAGGCGGCCTCGAGCTCCTTCAGCTCCCGTAGCAGCCTGTCGTACTCCGCATCGAGGAGCGTCGGCGCATCGAGCACGTAGTACTCGAAGTTGGCCTGCTCCAGGATGCTCCTCAGTTCCGCGGCGCGCCGGGCCACGCTCTCCGGGACGGCGGCGGGCACGGCGGTCGGCGGGCCGGACGACGTCCGATCCTCGGGCCCTGGGGTCAAAGCAGTCCCTCCGTGCGGTCGAATCCAACCAGGGTTAATACCCCGCCGGGCCCCCTCCGGTGTCGGCGGCGCGCATCACGCGGTTGCGGCCCGCCGCCTTGGCGGCGTACAGCGCCTGGTCCGCCCTGCGCACCAGCTCTCGGGGGTCGGTGATGCCCCGGTCCGGGTACACGGCCACGCCCGCCGAGACCGTCATCCGCAGGGCCTCGCCGTCGGCGGGGAAGAGGTGGCGGGCCACATCCTGCCGGACGCGCTCGGCGAAGACCGCGCCGTCATCGAGGTCGGTGTCGGGCAGGATCGCAATGAACTCCTCGCCGCCGTAGCGGCCCAGCTTGTCGATCTCGCGCGCGGTGCGCCGCAGGATCTCCGCCATCTCCTGGAGCACCCGGTCGCCCACCTGATGGCCGTACGTGTCGTTGACGTCCTTGAAGTGATCGAGGTCGAACATGACGACGGCGACGGGCTCTCCCGTCCGCTTGGCCCGCTCGAACTCCTCGTGGAGGACCTGCTGGACGTGCCGGTGGTTGTAGAGGCCGGTCAACCCGTCGCTGATGCTGAGCTGTGCGAGCTCGAGGTTCTTCTCCTGGAGCTCGGTCTGGAGGCGCTTGATCCTCAGCATGGACCGGACCCGGGCCTCGAGTTCGGGAAAATCGATCGGCTTGGTGAGGTAGTCGTCCGCGCCGGCGTCCAGCCCGGCGACCTTGTCCCGGGTGGTGTCCCGGACGGTGACCAGGATGATCGGGATGAACGGGAGCGCCTCGTCCCCCTTGATCCGGCGCGCGACCTCGTAGCCGTCGATCCCCGGGAGCATGACGTCGAGGAGGATCAGGTCGGGCGGGTGCTCGTGCACCCGCTCCAGCGCCTCTTCGCCGCGCGAGGCCGTCTCGACCTCGTAGCCGCAGAACCGGAGCCGGGTCGAGAGCACCTCGAGGTTGTCCGGATTGTCATCCACGACGAGGATGCGGCCGCGGTGCGCCCGATCCGGAACACGATCGCTGCGCGCGGCCATGGTTCACGCCGCAAGGCGGGCCGGCGCGACAGCGCAACGCCGGGGCCGGTGACGAGGCCGGGGGCGAGGGGCCGGTGCCGCCTCGGAGACGAGCCGCATCCATCCTGCCTGCATACCAGCCTCTCGTCCAGGCATCGGGTCCCGGTCCCTGCGCCGCTCCTGGAGCGGAGGAAATGCACGACGGGTGCCAGCCCCGGCCCCCGCGCGGTTGACGGGGCCCGCCGGGAGAACGTATGGTTCGGTCACTCGCCACGGCAAGGCAGGCCGCGCCTGGGGGCGCGGCGCCGGGCACGCGCCGCGGACGTGCGCAAACGCGGCGCAGCCGCGGCACGCACCCTGCGGCATTGGAGGCACTTTCTTCGAACTGCCGCGACAGGTGGAGGTCGGCATGTATTACGACGAGGAGTGGCGAGCCCTCAGCTTCGTGGCCGGGCTGACCCTCGGCATGGCACTGGGCGCGGGGATCGCCCTGCTGCTGGCCCCGCAGAGCGGGCGACGCACCCGGCGCCAGCTCGTCAAGGCCATGGCGAGCGCGCGCGAATCGGCGGGAGACCGGCTCGGCGAAATGGCGGACGAGGTTCGCTCGGCAGTGGACGCCGGCCGGCGCCGCCTCAGGCTGTGACGCCATGGAGGCGGCGGCGGTGGAACCCCCTCGTCTCGGTCCGGGCGACGCAGGACCGCTCTTCCGGGAGGCGTTCCCCGGGAGGCGGCTCGTCGTGGTCAGCAACCGCGAGCCGTACGAGCACCGGTGGCGCGGCGGGGAGATCGTCGTCGGCAGGCCCGCGGGCGGGATGACGTCGGCCCTGGACCCGCTCCTCCAGGCGGTCGGCGGCGTGTGGATCGCGTGGGGCAGCGGGAACGCCGACGCGGACGTGACGGACCGCTCGGGGCGGGTGCCCGTCCCGGTAGACGCGCCTCGCTACACGCTGCACCGGATCTGGCTCGATCGCGCAGATATTCGGCATTATTATCTCGGTTTTTCGAATCAATTCCTCTGGCCGCTATGTCATTTGCGGCCAAATCTCACCCGGTTGCGGACCGCTGACTGGACGCGATACCGGCAGGTCAACCGGCGCTTCGCCCGCGCCGTGCTCGAGGAGACGCGGGACGGGGATGCGGCCGTCTGGTTCCACGACTACCACCTTGCCCTCGCGCCGGCGATGGTCCGGGCGGAGGCGCCCGACCTGGCACTCGCCCACTTCTGGCACATTCCCTGGCCGCCGTTCGACATCTACCGTGTCGCGCCGCAGGCCGCGGACCTCCTCGAGGGGCTGTTGGCCAACGACCTCGTGGGGCTGCACGTGCCGCAGTTCGTGGAGAACTTCCTGCGCTGCGCCCACGAGATCCTCGGGGCGGAAGTGGACCTGGAGCGGGGCACGGTGGTGCATCGCGGGCGGGTGACCCACGTGCAGGCGTTCCCTATCTCGATCGACGTCGAAGGGTTCGAGCGGTTCGCGACGAGGGAAGGCGCCGAAGAGGAGTGCGCGCGGATCCGGGCCCGGTACGCGCCGCGGGACGGCCAGTTCGGCATCGGCGTGGATCGGCTGGACTACTCGAAGGGGCTGCCGGAGAAGCTCAAGGCGCTGGACCTGTTGTGGGAGCGGTACCCGGAGTTCCGGGAGCGGTTCAGTTTCGTGCAGGTCGCGGTGCCGAGCCGGACGGACATCGACGCGTACGACGAGCTCACCCACCAGGTGGAGCGCCTCGCCTGGGACATCAACGATCGTTGGGGCACCCGGCGCTGGCGGCCGGTGCGGTTGATCAAGCGCTCGCTGCCGCCGGAGCGGCTCGCGTTGCTCTACCGGGCCGCCGACGTTTGCATCGTGAGCTCGCTGCAGGACGGGATGAACCTGGTCGCGAAGGAGTTCGTGGCGAGTCAGGTGGACGGTCGGGGTGTGCTCTTGTTGTCGCAGTTCGCGGGCGCGGCGGAGGAGCTCCACAGCGCGATCGAGGTGAATCCGTACGCGACGGAAGACTTCGCACAGCGGATCCGCGATGCGCTCCTGATGTCGGCCGAGGAGCGGCGGGCGCGGATGGAGCGGATGCGGCGGTCGCTTCGCTCGATCTACGACTGGCTGGCGGACGTGCTCCGCGTCTGGGGTGCGGTGACCCCGGCCGCGGGCGGTCGGCGTGCTTCCCCGGAGTCCGCGCCGGTCCGTGGGGCGCGGAGCCCGGTGGGGGTGGACCGTTGACGCCCTACGAGTTGATCCGGCTGAAGCGCGACGGGGGTGAGCTGCCCGCGGACGAGCTGCGCGCGTTCCTGGACGCGTATGCGAGGGGGCAGGTCTCGGATGCGCAGATGGCCGCGTTCCTCATGGCCGTGTTCCTCCGCGGCCTCGCGCCCAGCGAGCTGGCCGTTTTCGTCGAGGCGATCATCGAATCCGGCGCGGTGCTGGACCTGAGGGGGATCCCGGGGCCCAAGGTGGACAAGCACTCGACGGGTGGCGTGGGCGACAAGGTCTCGCTGGTGCTCGCGCCGCTCGTGGCCTCGCTCGGTGTGGTGGTGCCGATGATGAGCGGGCGGAGCCTCGGCCACACGGGCGGAACGCTGGACAAGCTGGAGACGATCCCGGGGTTCCGGACTGACCTGACGGTCGCCGAGATGCGTGCGCAGCTCGAGCGGATCGGCTGCGTGCTGATCGGACAGACGGACGAGATCGCGCCGTTGGACCGGCGGCTCTACGCCCTGCGGGATGCGACGGCGACCGTCGAGTCGATCCCGCTGATCGCGTCCAGCATCATGGGGAAGAAGTTGGCGGAAGGGGTGGACGCGCTGGTGCTGGACGTGAAGGTGGGGAGCGGCGGGTTCCTGCCGGAGGAGGCGCGGGCGCTGGAGCTGGCCCGGACGATGGTGGAGATCGGGCGGGCGCGCGGGCAGCGGGTGACGGCGATCCTGACGGCGATGGACCGGCCGCTGGGCTACGCCGTGGGCAACGCGCTGGAGATGGAGGAAGCGATCCTCGCGCTCCAGGGCGGAGGCCCAGAGGACCTTCGCGAGGTGGTGCTGACGCTGGCCGCGGAGATGCTGGTGCTCGGCGGCCTGGCCGCGGACGTGTCGCGTGCCAAGGAGGAGGCCGCGGCGGCGCTGGCGGACGGGCGTGCGTTGCAGCGGATGGCGGCCATCGTCGAGGCGCAGGGCGGCAACCCGGCGGTGCTCGAAGATCCGGCGTTGCTGCCGCAGGCGCCCGTGCGCCGGGTGCTGGAGGCGGGGGGATCGGGTTGGATCCACGAGGTGGATGCGGGGCGGATCGGGTTGGCGGCGGTGCGTCTGGGCGCGGGCCGAACGGCGCTCGGAGGCAGGATCGACCCGGCCGTGGGCTTCCACATCACGGTCAAGCCGGGTCAGGCGGTCGAAGCGGGGCAGCCGCTGGCCACGGTCCACGCGAGGAGCGAAGCGGACGCGGAGGCCGGGCTGCGGGCGCTGCGGGAGGCGATCCGCATCGGCGAGGACGCGGCGCCCGAGCCGCTGCCGCTGATCGGCCGGCGCATCGGGGCGCCGGCTGTGGCGCCGGCGGTCTCGGGGGTGAGCTGAGGCCGACGGTCAGAAGCGCTCGGGCCAGGCGCCCCGGCCCGCCGTGGTGTCCATGACCGCCGTGTCCGGGAGGATCCCCCGCAGTCGGCCCCCGAAGATGCCGGGGCCGTGCAGGTCGCACGCCTCGGTCGGCTCGGTGCCCGGGATGAAGATCTCCCGGTAGACCAGCGACGGCGGGCACCACTCGGTGGCGAGCTTGCCGCTCTCCCGATCCACCGTCTGGGTCGTCAGCTCGGGCGGCATCTCCCACGGCTGGGGCGTGGGGCGGAGCGGCGGGTCGCCGCGGTACACCGCCCGCATGAAGTCCGCCCAGACCGGCGCGGCGTAGCGCCCGCCATCCGCCCCCGGCAGGATCTTCTTCGGCCGGTCGAACCCCAGCCACACCACCGCGAGCAGGTCCGGCGTGAAGCCCGCGAACCAGACGTCGGTCGCGTCGTTCGTCGTGCCCGTCTTGCCCCCCGCCGGCACGTCGTAGGGGAGGTTGCCGCGCGCCGGGTCGCGGATCGAGTACGCCGTGCCGTGATCCACGACGTCGCGCAGCATGTCCAGCATGACGGATGCGACCAGCGGGTCCAGCACGCGCGCCGTGTCCGGTCGCGTCTCCCACAGCACCCGGCCTTCGCTGTCTTCGATCCGCAGGATGGGACGCGGCTTCGCCCGGATGCCCTGAGTGGCGAACGGCGTGAACGCCGTCGCGACCTGGATCGGGATCACGTCGGCCGCGCCGATGGCCGTGGACGGGTAGCGCGGGATGGGCGTCTCGATACCCATCCTCTGCGCGTACTGCGCGACGGTCTCGATCCCCACCTCCAGGCCGAGCTTCACGGCCGGGATGTTGATGGACCGTTTGAGCGCGTCGCGGAGCGTCATGGGGCCCCGGAACTCGCGGTCGTAGTTCTCCGGCGCCCACGTCGTCCCGTCCACCTGCGGCATCATCACGGGCGTGTCGAAGATCACGTGCGATGCCGGGATCCCGCTCGCGATCGCCGCGGTGTAGACGAACGGCTTGAAGACGGAGCCCGGTTGGCGACGCGCCTGGACCGCGCGGTTGAACTTCGAGTCCTCGAAGTCGCGCCCGCCGATCAGGGCCCGGACCTCGCCCGTCCACGGATCCATCGCGATGAGCAGCCCCTGGAGGTACGGCGTCTCGCGTTCGTCGCCGCCGACGCCGCCGGCCTCCTTCACAGCCGCGTACTTCGGGTGCCGGTAGCCGGGCTGCGACTCGACGCGCTTGAACCCGGCCTCGAGCGCCGCCTGCGCCGCGCGCTGCATGTCGATGTCCAACGACGTGATGACGCGGAAGCCGCGGCTGTAGAGGTCGTAGCCGTACCGGTCGTCGAGGATGTCGCGCACCCACTCGACGAAGTAAGGGGCGAGCTGACCTTCATCGCGTCCGCTCGGCTCCGTGGGCACCGGCTCGCGCTTCCACGCCTCCGCCTCGGCGCGGGTCAGGTAGCCCTGAGCCGCCATCAGGTCCAGCACGAGGTTGCGCCGCTGTTCCGCCGCGGCGGGGTTGCGGAACGGCGAGAGCCGGCTCGGGCGGTTGATGACCGCTGCCAGCATCGCCGCCTCCGCGGGGTTGAGCTCCGTCGCCGGCTTGCCGAAGTAGTGCTGGGAGGCGGATTCGATCCCGTGCCAGCCGTGGCCGTAGTTGACCTGGTTGATGTAGGCCTCGAGGATCTGGTCCTTCGTGTAGACCCGCTCCAGTTCGAGGGCGACCCGCAGCTCCTTGAGCTTCCGCGTCGCGCTCCGCTCGAAGCCGATCTGCTCCGGGAACATGTGCCGGGCGAGCTGCTGCGTGATCGTGCTGCCGCCGCCGGCGCGACGGTTGAACAGCCCTCCGACGACCGGCAAGCGCACCACGATCGCCCGCGCGATGCCGCGGATGCTGAAGCCGCGGTGACGGTAGAAGTTCCTGTCCTCGACGGCGATGAACGCCTGCGGCACGTGCGGCGGCAGGTCGGCGAGGGAGACGGGGGTGCGGCGTTCCTGGAAGAGCTCTGCGATGAGCCGGCCGTCGTGGCTGAGGATGCGCGTGGCCTGCTTGGGTTCCCAGACGTAGATCTGGGCGATGGACGGGCAGTCGCGGCACACCGACGTCCAGGCGCCGACACCGAGCCCCGCCAACAGGGAGAACGCCGCCACCAGGGCGAGCCCGAGACGGGCCAGCAGGCGGGGGCGAGCCCTCAACCGGTCGTAGAGGTCGCGCGCGCGATCACCGAGCTGACTCATGGATCCGCCTTGGAGATCCGGTCATCGCCGTTCTGGAGCGTGCGGGGGTGAGGCGGAGAGACCCGGAGCCGGTGCTACCCCGTTTTCCAGGCGTGGGTTTCGTTTGGCCCTCCGCAGCCGGCCGCATCGGGCACGCGCGGCCGAGGCACCGGCGCGGCGCCGCGCGGCGCGACGCGCCGCTTCCGGAGCGGTCCCGCGGCGTTTCAGCCGACCGTGGCGAGGAGCCGGCCGAGCGCATCGTGGATCACGGGGTTGCCGGCGAGCACGCCGCCGGGCCCCGCAAGGAGATCGCGGCCCTCCTCCAGGGCGGAGACGACGCCGCCGGCCTCCCGCACGATGAGGATGCCCGCGGCGATGTCCCACGGGTAGAGGAGCAGCTCCCAGAAGCCGTCGAAGTAGCCGGTGGCCACGTGGCAGAGGTCGAGCGCGGCCGAGCCGGCGCGGCGGATCCCCGCGGTGTTGCGGAGCACGGCATCGAACTGCCCCAAGTACTCCGGCAGCCGGTCCACGGCCTTGAACGGGAAGCCCGTGCCGATCAACGCCAGGCGGAGGTCGTCGAGGCCGGAGACACGGATGCGACGACCGTTGTGGTACGCACCGCCGCCGCGGACCGCCCACCACTCCTCGCCCGTCGCGGCGCAGGCGACGACGCCGGCCACCAGCTCTCCGCGGTGCGCCACGGCGATGGACGCTGCGTACGCCGGGTAGCCGTGCAGGTAATTGGTGGTCCCATCCAACGGATCCACGATCCACAGCCACTCCGCGGAGTCGGACCCCACGCCGCCCCCCTCTTCGGCGAGAACGGCGTGGTCCGGGAAGCGAGCGAGAATATGCTCCACGATCCGGGCCTCCGCCTCCCGGTCCACGTCCGTCACGAAGTCCGCCACGCCCTTCTCGGTCCACTGATCGGCCGTCACCCGGCCGAGATGACGACGATGAACCGCGACCGCCGCGCGGGCGGCCGCGAGCGCGCAATCCAGGAGATCTCGTGCCATGAGCACCGACCTGCGGGCGCTTTCGCCCGCGCCGTTGCTGCGGGCAGCACCGCCCGCGTCCTGCGCCGGGGGCGTCGGCTTCGCGCAGGGTGTCCGTGCCGACCAGGCGGACGCACGCGCTGCCCGGGCCGACGGATCGCTGGCTTCCCCTCCGGCGGCGTGGTAATTTACGGGACCATCGGGCGGAAACACAGGACAGAGAAGAGGATGTCGGCAACACGCGTCTTCAGCGGCATGCAGCCCACGGGCGAAGCCCATCTCGGCAACTACCTCGGCGCGCTCCGCCAGTGGGTCCGGCTCCAGGATGAAGCCGACTGCATCTACTGCATCGTGGATTACCACGCCATCACGGTGCCCTACGACCCGGAGGAGCTGCCGGGCCGCATCTTCGACATGGCGATCAGCTTCCTCGCCGCGGGGCTCGACCCGGACCGGTGCACGATCTTCGTGCAGTCCGATGTGCCGGAACACACGGAGCTGGCGTGGATCCTCAACACCGTCACGCCGCTGGGCGACCTGGAGCGGATGACGCAGTTCAAGGACAAGGCGGCCGGGATGGAGTCCGTGCCGGCAGGCCTGCTGAACTATCCGATCCTCCAGGCGGCAGACATCTTGCTCTATCGAGCGACGGTGGTGCCGGTCGGCGAGGACCAGCTCCAGCACCTCGAGCTGACGCGGGAGATCGCGCGTCGGTGGAACCGCCAGTTCGGGGAGTACTTCCCGGAGCCGCAGGCGCTGGTGGGCGAGGCCGGCCGGATCCGCGGGCTGGACGGCGAGGCGAAGATGAGCAAGTCGCGGGGCAACACCGTCGGCATGCTGGATTCGCCGGACCGCATCGCGGAGCGGGTGCGCACCGCGGTGACGGACCCGCAGCGGGTGCGGCGCAGCGACCCCGGGCGGCCGGAGGTGTGCAACGTCTTTGCGCTGCACCGCTTCTTCACGTCCGAGGAGCGGCGCGCCGAGATCGAGCGGAGCTGCCGCACCGCGGCGCTGGGGTGCGTGGAGTGCAAGCGGGAGCTGGCGGAGGCGATCGCGCGTGAGTTCGAGCCCATGCGGGCGCGGGCCGCGGAGTACCGGGCGCGCCCGGACCTGGTCCGCGAGATCCTCGGCGACGGCGCGGCGCGGTGCCGTGCCATCGCGGCCGAAACGCTGCGCGAAGTGCGGGAGCGCATGGGCCTGGTCGGGCTGACCCGTCTGGCGCCGGCGCGCGGCTGAGCGTCGCGGCGACCGGCGGAAGGGAGGGGTGGTCGTGGTGGATGGACGGAAGCTGCCCAACGAGCCGCGGGGCGAGGACCGCAGCCTCGAAGCGCTGCGCGCGCGTCAGTTGCGGGAAGAGGCGGGGCGCGAGGCGGTGGGTCGCCTCGGCGAGCCGGCGCGGGGCGTGCTGGTGCAGGTCTGCCTCGCGTGCGGCAAGGAGTACATGTTCGCCGATCGCGCGCCGCGCGGCGACCTCGTCTGTGAGCGGTGCGGGAACGAGGTGTTCCGCTCCTTCTTCAGCGTGGCCGGCTACGACGAGGTCGAAGCGGACTACCTGGCCGCGACGGAGCGTGAGCTGACGCCGGACGCCGACGAGTCCGATGTGACGCGAACGGACATCCTCGACCTCAACAACCTCTGAGGGGGCGCGGCGATGGGGGAGGTGCGGTTCAAGGGATCGGGCGTCGCGCTGGTGACGCCGTTCGACGACGCGGGCGTGAACGACAGGACGCTGCGCGAGCTCGTCCGCTTCCACCACCGGAGCGGCACCGACGCGCTGGTCGTGTGCGGCTCGACGGGCGAAGCGGCGACCATGTCGGCGGCGGAGCAACGGCGCGCGATCGAGGTGGTGGTGGACGAGAACGCCGGGCGGCTGCCGGTGATCGCCGGTTGCGGCGGGAGCGACACGGCGGTCGTGGCGCGGCTGGCGGCGCAGGCGCGGGAGGCGGGCGCCGACGCGGTGCTGGTGAGCGCACCGCCGTACAACAAGCCGACGCAGCGCGGCCTCATCGCACACTACCGCGCGGTGCTCGACGCGGCGGACCTGCCGCTGATCATCTACAACGTGCCCGGCCGTGCGGCGGTGAACATCCTGCCCGCGACGATCGCGGAGTTGGCGGAGGACGAGCGGGTCATCGGCGTCAAGGAGGCCAGCGGCGACATTGCGCAGGTCGCGGAGTTGGCACGCCTCGTGGCCGGCCGCCTGGAGATCTGGAGCGGCAACGACGATCAGATCGTGCCGATCCTGGCCCTGGGCGGCGCGGGGGTGATCAGCGTGCTGGCGAACGTGGTGCCGGGCGCTGTGAGCCGCATGGTCCACCGGTTCCTGGCGGGGGATGTCGAGGGCGCGCGCTCGCTCCAGCTCCGCTACCTGCCCCTGGTGCGCGCGTTGTTCGCGGAGTCCAACCCGATCCCGGTGAAGGCGGCCATGGAGTGGCTCGGCTTCCCGGTCGGCGCGCCGCGGCTGCCGCTCTTGCGGTCGGAGGGTGCGGCGCTCGAGCGTCTGATCGCCGCGCTGGAGGAGGCCGGGCTCAGGCCCATGGCGGAGGCGGCATGACGATCAACGTGGCCGTGTCCGGGGCCACGGGCCGCATGGGGCGGGAGGTCGCGCGGCTGGTCGCGCAGTCCGATGATCTCCGGCTGGTGGGCGGCATCGCGCGCGCGAGGCGCGAGCCCCGGGAGACGATCCCGCTGGGTTACCCGCGGGTGGAGGCGCCGGAAGCGGCCGGGCCGGTGATCGAGGCCGCGGACGTGGTGCTCGACTTCTCTGCGCCCGAGCACCTCGGCCGGCTGCTGGCGAGCCAGGCCGAGGCGCTCGCGGGGCGTGCACTGGTGGTGGGCACGACGGGGCTGGGCGCCGAGCAACTCGATGCGCTGGACCGGGCGGCGGCGCGCAGTCCGGTCGTGGTGGCTGCGAACTTCAGCATCGGCGTGAACGTGCTGCTCGCGCTGGTGCAGCGCGCGGCGCGCCTGCTCCCGGCGGACCGCTACGACGTGGAGGTGATCGAGGCGCACCATCGCCGGAAGCTGGATGCGCCGAGCGGCACGGCGTTGGCGCTGGGCGCCGCGGTGGCGCTCGGGCGCGAGGCGCGGCTGGATGACCTCCGGCGCGACGGCCGGGCGGGCCGGAGCGAGACGGAGCGGCCGGTGGGCGAGATCGGCTTCCATGCGGTGCGGGGGGGAGAGGTCGTGGGCGAGCACCGCGTATTGTTCTTGGGCGCGCGGGAGCGGATCGAGCTGGCGCACGCTGCGCACGACCGTTCGCTGTTCGCCGAGGGCGCGTTGCTCGCCGCGCGCTGGGCGGTGGGCCAGGCGCCCGGGCGGTACGACCTCCTGGATGTCCTCGGGCTCTGAGGTCCGGGAATGGATTACCGGGACATCAGCCGGATCATTGCGGAGGCGCGCAAGCGCACGCCGGTGCGGGCGTGGCTGCGCCACGAGGGCGAGCTGGCCGTGGAGCCGGGGGAAGACCTGCTGGTGTTCCCGACGGGGGCGGGCACGACGCTGCTGGTGGGCGAGTGGGACCGGGTGCGCGAGGTGATGGATCGGGAGGCCGGCCGCATCCGCTACCACTACGTTGAGGCGGACCGGCGCAACTCGGCGGTGCCTCTGCTCGACCTGCGCGACGTCAACGCGCGCATCGAGCCCGGCGCGGTGATCCGCGAGCACGTGGAGATCGGCGAGCGCGTGATCGTGATGATGGGCGCCGTGATCAACATCGGCGCGGTGATCGGTGCCGGGACGATGGTGGACATGAACGCGGTGGTGGGGGCGCGGGCCATCGTCGGGCGGGACTGCCACATCGGCGCCGGCGCCGTCCTGGCGGGCGTGCTCGAGCCGCCGAGCGCGCAGCCGGTCGTGATCGAGGACGGCGTGCTGGTCGGCGCGAACGCGGTCGTGCTCGAGGGGTGCCGGGTGGGGAAGGGGAGCGTGGTGGCGGCGGGGGCGGTCGTCACGCGCGATGTGGAACCCGGGGTGGTGGTGGCCGGTCAGCCGGCCCGGGTGGTGAAGCGGGTGGACGTGCAGACCCGGGACAAGTCGGCGCTGCTCGCGGAACTCCGGCGACTCAACGACTGAGAGCGGATGGACTGGGACACGCTCCTGGCGGGCTCCGGGTCGCTGGCGTGGCTGCGACTGGATCTCCTCATCCGCCTGTTGCTCGCCGCGCTGCTGGGCGGGCTGATCGGCTTGGAGCGGGAGATCAGCGGCAAGCCGGCCGGGCTGCGCACGAACATCCTGATCTGCGTGGGCGCCGCGCTCCTCACCGACCTGTCGGTGGGCATCGGGCTGCTGACCCCCGAGCGGCCGAACGCCGACCCCGCACGGATCGCCGCCCAGATCGTGAGCGGGATCGGATTCCTGGGCGCGGGCACCATCATCCAGGCTCGCGGCAGTGTGGTGGGGCTGACCACGGCGGCGACGCTGTGGGTCGTGGCCGCCATCGGGATGGCCGTGGGGGCGGCGGCGTACGTGGAAGCGATCGGCACGTCCGTGCTGGTCATCGTCGTGCTGGTCCTCTTGCGGCGGGTCGAGGCGGGGCTGGAGCGGCGGCACGAGCCGGTGCACCTGCGGATCGTGGTGACGGCCTCGGCCGGCGTGCTCGAGCGCGTCGAGGCCGTGCTCAGCCACGCCGGCTTCGCCATCGATGCCGTGGACGTGGAGCGCTCCGCGGACGGCATCGTGGCGTCGTTCTCCCTCACAGGGGAGCGGCCTCGTGAGCACGCCGTCATCCCGGCGATCCTCGAGATCCCCGGCGTGAGGAAGGTGTCGCGCGAGTGATGCGCCGGCTCGTCATCGACTTCGCCGACCGTCGTCCCCTGTGGCGCGTGCCCGATTGGGTGATCGGGCGGATCGAGGCGGCGCTCCCCGGGGAGTGGGAGGTCCGGGTCGTCCAGGCGCCGGCGGATGGCGCGGGCGACGGCGCGCTGCAGGCGAGCGCCGAGGCGCTTGAGGCCGTGGCGGATGCCGAGGTGTACTTCGGCTTCGGCGTCTCGCCGGTGTTGTTGCGGGCCGGCCGTAGGCTGCGCTGGGTGCACACCGGCACGGCCGGCGTCGCGACGCTCCTGACGCCGGAGCTCGTCGAGAGCGACATCGCGTTCACGAACTCCGCCGGCGTGCACGGACCCGCGGTGGCGGAGACGGTCATCGCGATGATGCTGCACTTCGCCCGCGGCCTGGACATCGCCGTGCGCGCCCAGGCCGAGGGCCGGTGGCACAAGGAGCCGTTCGACCGGGCGGACGCGCCGATCCGGGAGATTGCCGGCAGCCGGACCGGCGTGGCGGGGTACGGCGGCATCGGCCGCGAAGTGGCCCGCCGTGTGGTGGCCCTGGGCGGGAGCGTGATCGCCACGCGCCGGCGGCCGAGCGGGCAGGGGCCGGCGGAGCCGGGCGTCGAGGTCCTCGGGCCCGAGGGGCTGGACCGCCTGCTCGAGACGAGCGATTACGTGGTCCTCGCGGCCCCCGAGACCGCGCAGACACGCGGGTTGGTCGGCGCGCGGGAGCTCGCGCGGATGAAGCGGGACGCGGTGCTGATCAACGTGGGACGGGGCTCGCTTGTGGACGAGGCCGCGCTGGTGGACGCGCTGGCCTCGGGACGCCTCCGCGGCGCCGGCCTGGATGTGTTCGCCACCGAGCCGCTGCCCGCGGGCCACCCGCTGTGGTCGCTCCCCAACGTCCTGATCACGCCGCACGTCTCCGCCTACACCCACCGCTTCTGGGAGCGCGAGGTGGCCCTGCTCGAGGAGAACCTGGCGCGCTACCTGGACGGCCGCCCCCTGCTGAACCTGGTCGACAAGCAGGCGGGCTACTGATAGATTTTGTCTCGACACGCGGGCCGTCGGGCGGATCTCCGCCGGGCGGCCCGATCGTCGGCGCTCTCCCGCGGGTCGGTCGTCAGCCCGAGTCATCCACAACGGACGTCCAGCATGATCGAGATCCTCAAGGCCGCGGTCCAGCGCGGCGCATCCGACCTGCACATCAAAGCCGGCGACGTGTTCCGCGCGCGGGTGAACGGCGAGCTGGTGCCGCTCACCAAGCAGCGGCTCACCCCGGAACAGACGCGCCAGATTGCGCTCCAACTCATTCCGCCGTGGGACCGGGACCGGATCGACCAGATCCTCGACTACGACTGCTCGTGGGGCGCGCCCGGCATCGGCAGGTTCCGCGTCAACATCCTGCGGCAGCGCGGATCCATCATGATCGTGATGCGCGTGATCCCGTTCGAGATCCCTACACTGGACTCGCTCGGGCTGCCGCCGGTGCTGGCGCGCATCGCCGAGGCCGAACGAGGGCTCGTCCTGGTGACCGGCGTGACGGGCTCCGGCAAGAGCACGACGCTCGCGGCGATGATCGGCCACATCAACGCCACCAAGCGCCGGCACATCATCACGCTCGAGAACCCGATCGAGTTCCTGCACCGCGACATCAATAGCTCGGTCACGCAGCGGGAGATCGGGACGGACACCGAGTCGTTCGCGGGCGGCCTGCGTGCCGCGCTGCGCGAGGATCCGGACGTGATCCTCGTCGGCGAGATGCGTGACACCGAGACGATCGACACGGCGATCAAGGCGGCGGAGACCGGGCACCTCGTGTTCTCGACGCTGCACACGCAGAACGCCGTGCAGACCATCTCGCGCATCGTCGCCGTGTTCCCGCCGCAGGAGCAGGAGATGGTGCGCGTCCGGCTCTCGGAGACGCTGGTCGCGATCATCAGCCAGCGGCTGCTGCCGCGCAAAGGAGGGAACGGCCGCGTGGTGGCGTGCGAGATCATGATCGCCACCTCGACGATCCGGGACGCGATCCTGGATCCGAAGCGGACGCACGAGATCTTCGACCTCATGGCCGAGGGCCGCGAGCAGTACGGCTCCCAGACCTTCGACCAGCACCTCATGGACCTGCTGGCCGAGGGCGTGGTCGAGTACGAGACGGCGAAGGCCGCCGCGACCAACCCGTCGGACTTCGAGCTGAAGGTGAAGACACTTGCCTGAGCGCCCCGTGAGACCTGCAGGCGTGATGGTGCCGGTCACCACGCCGTTCGACGTGGTGACCGGCGACATCGCGCCCGTGAGTTGGCGTGCCAACCTGCGCCGGTGGATGGAGCATCCGCTGACGGGTGTGGTGCTGTTCGGTTCGACCGGCGAGGGCGTACTGCTGGACGAAGACGAGAAGGTGCGCCTGCTCGAATTCGCCCGCGACGTCGTCCCGCCGGACCGCCAGATGATCGCGGGTACGGACGGCGAGTCCACGCGCGCGGTGATCCGGCAGGCGAAGCGGCTGGCGGAGGCGGGCGCGGACGCGCTGCTCGTGCACGTCCCGCCCTACTTCTCCGGCGTGCTCTCGCCGGCGGCGATCCGCGACTACTACCTCGCGGTGGCCGACGCCTCGCCCGTCCCGATCGTGCTGTACCACATCCCGAAGTACAGCAAGGCCGTGTTCGAGCCCGGGCTGGTGGCGGAGCTGGCGCGGCATCCGAACATCGTGGGGCTCAAGGACTCGTCGGGCGACATGAAGCGCTTCGCCGAGTTCGTGGACGCCTGCGGCGAGGACTGTAGCCCGCTGGTGGGGAACGGGGCGCTGTTCTATACGGCGCTCGAGCTCGGCGCGGCGGGCGGCATCATCGCGCTCGGCCTGCTGGCGCCGGCCGAGTGTGTGGCGATCTACCGGCACTACTGTGCGGGCGAGAGCCGGAGCGCGGGGGAGATCCAGGAACGGATCGCGCCCGTGCACAAGGAGATCGTCGCCCAGTACGGCGCGCCCGGCGTCAAGGTGGCGCTCGAGCTGCTGGGCTACGATGGCGGGCCGCCGCGGCCGCCGCTGGTGGGTCTCGGTGAGAAGCAGCGCCGGCACGTGGCCCAGGTGATGCAGGAAGCGGGGCTGCTGGGGTAGCGTGGGGCCGACGAAGCCGGGAGGACGCCCATGCGGCTCCGTGCCGGGCGCGCCGGGGAGGAGGCGGGCGTCGCGCTGACGGAGCGCGCGGAGGCGGCCGCGGCGCTGAGCGCGCTGGCCCGGCCGCGCCTCACGGGCAGCGCGGGCGCGGCCCGGGTCGCACAGGAGCTGCGCGGCCGGCTCGAAGCGCTGGGATACGCGATCCAGGAGATCCCGTTCGAGTTCTCCACCTGGCCCGGACGCTGGGGCGTGCCGGCGGGGGGGATGGTGCTGGCCATCGCCACCGCTCTGGCCGCCCTGTTTCTCCGTCGGGGCTCCGGCGGTGGAGCGGCGGTCACGCTCGTCGCGGGCGGCGCGGCCGTGCTCGGGATGCTCCGGGCCGCGCGAGCGGCGATGGCGCGGCTGCCGTGGGGCCGCGCGCGGTCCAGCAACTGGCTGGTTCACCGGCCCGGGGCGCGCCCGCGCTACATCGTGATGGCCCACCGCGACTCGAAGTCGCAGCCGCTCCCCACGCTCGGCCGCATGGTGGCGGTCGCCCTCGCCGCGGGCGGATGGGCGCTCACGCTCGGGCTCAGCGGTCTCGCCGCGCTGGACCCGCGATGGGGGACGAGCGCCGCGGCCACGGCCGCGGCGGGGGCGGGCATCGTGGGCGGTGCGCTGCTGATGCTCTGCGGCGTGGGGAACCGCTCGCCCGGCGCGCTGGACAACGCGAGCGGCCTCGCGGCGCTGCTCGCCCTCGCGCGCTCGGAGCGCGACCGGAGCGACGTCGCCTTCGTCATCACCGACGGCGAGGAGCTCGGGCTCGCGGGCGCGGAGGCGTTGGCGCCCCACCTTCCGCCCGTGGACGGCATCATCAACCTGGATGGCCTGGACGACGGAGGGCCCTTCCGCATCGCGGAGTCGTACGGCTGGCCACCGCGAGGCAAGGCGCCGCGGCTCGCGGCCGCGCTGCTGGATGCCGCCGAGGAGCTCGGCCTGCCCATCGAGCGAGGCGGCGTGCCCGCCGGCATCCTGGTGGACCACATCCCGTTCGCGCGTGCGGGGCGCCCTGCCGTGACGCTGATGCGCGGGACGTTCCGTTCGCTGTTGCGGGTGCACCGGCCGGCGGACACCGTCTCGCGGCTCACGGGGGATGGCGTCGTCACGGCCGCGCGGCTCGTCTCCGCGGCCCTGGCGCGCCTGCGCGGCCCGGCCCCGCCGTGACCGCCCGCCGCGCCGGCGCGGCGGGCAGCGCGGCGTCGCCACCGGGCCGGGGCTCGGGGGTCGGGCGGACGATTGCGTCCGGCGCGCTGCGCGGCTAACCTTCGCGGTCGGTCCGGCGCCGCCGGCCCCGCCTCGCGGGCTTCCGGGGGCGCCTTCGTTCGTCCGGCAACGGCGAATTGCGCACCGATTCGGAGAGGGACGCAGGCGTGCTCGAGAACTTCAGGTGCCTGGTGGTCGTCGGCGCCCAATGGGGCGACGAGGGGAAGGGCAAGATCGTGGACGTGCTCACGCCCACGGTGGACATCGTCGCGCGCTACCAGGGCGGCGCGAACGCGGGCCACACGGTGAACGTGGGCGGCGACGAGTTCATCCTGCACCAGATCCCGTCCGGCATTCTCCATCCGGGCAAACGCTGCCTGCTCGGCAACGGCGTCGTCCTCGATGTCGAGCAGTTCTTCCAGGAACTGGACGGGCTGCACGCCCGCGGCATCGACACCGACGGACGCGTGGGCGTCAGCGGACGCGCGCACCTGCTCCTCGAGTACCACAAGCGTCTCGACATCGCCAGCGAGCAGCGCCGCGGCGCCTCGCGGATCGGCACCACGGGCAGGGGGATCGGGCCGGCGTACGAGGACAAGATCGCGCGCCGGGGCATCCGGGTGGCGGACCTGCGCGCGGACGACATCGCGGAGCGGCTACGCGCGGCGGCGGAGCGGGCCAACGAGGCGTTGCGCGCGAGCGGCGCCGAGGAGCTCGACCCTGCCCGCGTCGCCGAGGACGTCCTCGCGTACCGCGACCGGCTCCTTCCGCTGATCACCGACACCGGCCACGAGATCGCCAGGGCACTGGATTCCGGCCGGCGCGTCCTGCTCGAGGGCGCGCAGGGGGCGCTGCTGGACGTGGATCACGGCACCTACCCGTTCGTCACGTCGTCCACGACCACGGCGGCCGGCGCGGCGACGGGGGTCGGGATCGGGCCGACGCGGATCGACGCGGTGCTCGGCGTCGTCAAGGCGTACACGACGCGCGTGGGTAGCGGACCGTTTCCCACGGAGCTGGACTCGGAGCTCGGAGACCGGCTCCGGGAGCTCGGCGGCGAGTACGGGGCGACGACGGGGCGCCCGCGCCGCTGCGGTTGGTTCGACGCCGTGGTCCTCCGCTACGCCGCACGGGTCAACGGGCTGACCGGGCTGGCGCTCACCAAGCTCGACGTGCTCGATTCGTTCGACGAGGTGAAGGTCGCGGTGGCGTACGAGGCCGATGGCCAGGTGCTGGAGGAGTTCCCAGAGGACCTGGCGGTGCTCGAGCGGGCCCGGCCCGTCTACGAGACCCTCCCCGGCTGGCGCGCCCCGACCGGCGGGGCCCGGGCCGTGGAGGACCTGCCGGCCCGCGCCCGGGGTTATTTGGAGAGGATCGAGGAGCTGACCGGCGTCCCGATTTGGTTCGTTTCCGTCGGGACGGAGCGGGGCGAGATCATCCGCGTGCGGTAGCCGAGAGCCGCCGCCCTCGCCCTCGCCCCCGCCCCGGCCCTTGAGCCGGGGCGTAAATTTCGATATGTTACAAGGCTTTGGTATCTCGACCCGAGCCGGAACGGGATGTTCGAGGAGCTGAGCGAAAAGCTGGACGGCGTGCTCGGCCGGTTCCGCCAGCGCGGCGTCCTCACGGAGCCCATGATCAAGGACGGGCTCCGGGAGATCCGCCGCGTCCTGCTGGAGGCCGACGTCAACTACCAGCTCGCGCGGGACTTCCTGGCGCGGGTGGAAGAGCGTGCGCTGGGCGAGCGCGTGCTCAAGTCCATCTCGCCGGGCCAGCAGATCGTGAAGATCGTTCACGACGAGCTGGTCGCGCTGCTGGGGGGGAGCCGTGTTGCGCTCCAGCTCGCGCCGTCCCCGCCGACGGTGATCCTGCTGGTGGGGCTCCAGGGCTCGGGCAAGACGACGACGGCGGCGAAGCTGGCGCGGCGGCTGGACCGGGAGGGCCGGTCGCCGATGCTGGCGGCGCTGGACATCTACCGGCCGGCGGCGATCGACCAGCTCGAAACGCTGGGTAAGCAGATCGGGGTGCCGGTGTTCGCGGACCGCGGGGAGCGGGACGTCGCGAAGCTGGCCGTGCGGGCGCTGGAGCAGGCGCGCGCCGACAAGCGCAAGACCGTGATCCTGGACAGCGCGGGCCGGCTCCAGATCGACGCCGAGCTGATGGACGAGCTCCGGCGGGTGAAGGCGGCGACCCGGCCGACCGAGATCCTGCTGGTGGCGGACGGGATGACGGGCCAGGAGGCGGTCCGGATCGCGACGGGCTTCCACGAGGCGCTGGAGCTCACGGGCGTCATCCTCACGAAGATGGACGGCGACGCCCGGGGTGGTGCGGCGCTCTCGATCCGCGGTGCGACGGGCGTGCCGATCAAGTTCATCGGCGTGGGCGAGCGGCCGGAGGCGCTGGAGGTGTTCGACCCGGTCCGGATGGCAGACCGGATCCTCCAGCGCGGGGACGTGGTGGGGTTGGTGGAGCGTGCGCAGCAGGCGTTCGACCGGGAGCAGGCGGAGCGGCTGGAGCGGAAGCTCGCGCAGACGGGGAAGTTCGACCTGAACGACTTCCTCGTGGCGATGCAGCAGTTGCAGAAGCTGGGGCCGCTCGAGGGCCTGCTGAAGATGATCCCGGGCGTGAACCACAAGCTGCTGAAGAACGTGAAGGTCGACCCCAAGCGGATGAAGCACCTGGAGGCGATCATCCTCTCGATGACGCCGCAGGAGCGGGCGCGCCCGGAGATCCTGAACGGCTCGCGCCGTGCCCGCATCGCGCGTGGATCCGGCCGGCCGATCCAGGAGGTGAACCGGCTCCTGGAGCAGTTCAAGCAGGTCCAGAAGCTCATGAAGCAGATGCGGGGGCTGGGGATGGGGCCCGGCCGCCCGCGGATGCCGTTCAACCTCTTCGGCTGAGCAGAATCGTTCCAAGACCCCGCGAGACAGAGGCCAATGCCCGTACGTATCCGACTCCGGCGAGTGGGCCGGAAGAAGCAGCCGAGCTACCGCATCGTGGTGGCCGATTCGAGGAACCCGCGGGATGGCGCCTACGTGGAATCGCTCGGCTTCTACAATCCGCGGCGGCAGCCGGCCGAGCTGCGCCTCGACCTGGCGAAGGTGGACTACTGGCTGGAGCGGGGCGCGCAGCCCACGGAGACCGCGGCGGCGCTGATCCGCAAGGCGCGCAAGGGCGGGGACGCCACGGTCGTGCTGCTGCAGCCGGCGGAGGAGCCCCGTGGCGCCAAGGGGGGCGCGGCCGCGCCGGCGGCGTCGGAGGCGCCCGCACCCCGGGCCGAGGCGCCTGCCGCCGAGGCCGGAGCGGCGTCCGAGCCGGCCGCCGCCTCCGCAGCGCCGTCCGCTGGGGAAGGCACAGCCGCTCCCGAGGCCGGCCCGGCGGAGTGAGCGAGATGGCGGCGTCTCCTGCCGGCCCGGAACCCTCGCGAGCGGGGCAGGGGGAGCCGCGTCACCTCGTGGTGGGCCACATCAACAAGGCGCACGGCACGCGGGGCGAGGTCTTCATCTGGCCGTTGACGGACACCCCCGAACAGGTCTTCGTGCCGGGGCGCGTACTGCGGCTGGCATCGCCGGACGGCGGGCCTGAGCCGGATCCGGACGTGCCGCCGCTGGTGATCGAGCACCTGCGGCCCTACCGCCGAGGGCTGCTGGTCAAGTTCGACGAGCTGGACGACCGCACGTCCGCCGAAGCGGTGGCCGGTCGCTATGTGTCGGCGCCGGTGGAGGATCTTCCGCCCCTGGAGGAAGGCGAGGTCTTCTACCACCAGCTGCTGGACGCGGAGGTGGTCACGGTCGAAGGGCAGGTGGTGGGGCGGGTGCGAGAAGTCTACGAGACGGAGCCGGCGCATCTGCTCGAGGTGAAGGGGGGGGACAAGCTGCACCTGATCCCCTTCACCGAGCAGATCGTCAAGGAGGTCGATGTCGAGCGCAGGCGGATCGTGATCGACCCGCCTGCCGGTCTGCTGGAGCTCTGAGGTGGAAGGGGCCGCGGCGCGCGTGGCCCGTGAGGGAGAAGGGCGGTGCGGATCAACATCGTCACCATCTTCCCGCAATACTTCACCACGCCGCTCTCGTTGAGCATCCTGGGCCGAGCGGCGGCCGCGGGCCTGGTGACGTACCGTGTCGTGGACCTGCGGGACTTCACCCACGACCGGCACCGCACCGTGGATGATGCGCCTTACGGCGGCGGCTCGGGGATGGTGATGAAGCCGGAGCCGTTCTTCGAGGCGGTGGAGGCTCTGGCGCCGCAGGGGCCGATCGTGCTGCTCTCGGCGCGGGGCAAGCGGTTCGAGCACGCCGATGCGGTGCGCTATGCGGTCCAGCCGGAGCTCACGCTGCTCTGCGGCCACTACAAGGACGTGGACCAGCGCGTCGCCGACCACCTGGCCACCGAGGAGCTCTCGATCGGCGACTTCGTGTTGAGCGGCGGCGAACCCGCCGCGCTCGTGGTGACCGACGCGGTGGTGCGCTTGCTGCCCGGTGCGCTGGGCAGGCACGAGTCGGCGGCGACGGATTCGTTCTACGATGATGGGCTGCTCAGCCCGCCGTCGTACACGCGGCCGCCGGAGTACCGTGGGTACCGGGTCCCGGAGATCCTGCTCTCCGGCGATCACGCCCGCATCGCGGCGTGGCGGCAGGAGCAAGCCGAGCGGCTGACGCGGGAGCGGCGGCCGGACCTGTGGCGTGCGTATCTGGAGCGACACGGCGAGGCGGCCGAGGGCCAGTGAGGGCCCGGGGCGGCGGCAGCCGATGAGAATGAGGAGGCAGCGATGGACGTCGTGCAAGACGTTACGAAGGCACAGATGCGGACCGACCTGCCCGAATTCGGGCCCGGCGACACGATCCGCGTGAACGTGCGCGTGCGTGAGGGTGACAAGGAGCGGATCCAGGCCTTCGAGGGGGTGTGCATCGGCCGCCGCGGGGCAGGGATCAGCGAGAGCTTCACCGTGCGCAAGATCTCGAGCGGCATCGGCGTCGAGCGGATCTTCCCGCTGCACTCGCCTTCGATCGAGTCGATCGAGGTGGTGCGGCGCGGTCGGGTCCGTCGGGCGAAGCTGTACTACCTGCGTCGTCTGCGGGGCAGCAAGGCGACCCGGATCAAGGAGAGGCGCGAGAGCTGAGGCGCCTCTGCGAGGGCGCATGGGGCGCACACGCCGCGGCACGCGTCGCCAGGGCGAGCGGCGCCGACCGGACCGGCTCCTCGCCCTCGAGCAGAGCTTCTGGGATCGCGGCATTGAACTGGTGGCGGGCATCGACGAAGCCGGTCGCGGACCGCTCGCCGGCCCCGTCCTCGCAGCGGCCGTGATCCTGCCGCAGGGCGTGGCGATCGAGGGCGTGGACGACTCGAAGCGTCTCTCGCCCGCGGCGCGCGAAGAGCTCGCGGCGGAGATCTGCGCGCGCGCCGTGTGCTACGGCATCGGCGCGGCGAGCGCCCGCGAGATCGACCGGCTCAACATCCTGCGTGCCACCCATCTGGCCATGCTGCGTGCGGTCCGGCGGCTACGGGTCGCGCCGCAGCACCTCCTGGTGGACGGCCTCCCCGTGCCGGTGCTCGGGGAGGCGCACACCGCGATCGTCGAAGGCGACCGGCGCGTGCACAGCATCGCATGCGCATCCATCCTGGCGAAGGTGACGCGCGACCGGCTGATGCGCCGCCTCGCGGCGCGTTACCCCGGCTACGGCTGGGAGCACAACGCCGGCTACGGCACGGCCGAGCACCGCGCGGCGATCCAGCGGCTCGGCCTCACGCCGCACCACCGCCGCTCCTTCGCCCCCGTTCAGCTCAGCCTCGGGCTGGAGGCCTGACATGCACACGGAACACCTCCGGAACGTCCGCGCCGCGTGGGTCGCGGCCGGCTGGCTGGTCGCCGTCGCCGTGGCGTCGCTGATCCTCCTCGTGCTCGCGGGCCTCGGGCTCACGGGCGCGGACCCCGCCACGGACGCCCTCTGGGCCGTGGTCGCCCTCGTCATCGGCTTCTGGCTGGGCGGATTCTTCACCGGGTTCCGCGCCATCGATGCCCCCATCCTGCACGGCATCGCCATCGGCATCACATCACTCGTCGCCTGGTTCCTCATCAACCTGATCATCGACCTGCTGCTGGAGCTGGCGCCGTGGTCCGCGCTCACCCCCACGACGACGGCGGCGCTGCTGCTCGTCCAGATGATGGCGGCGGTGGCCGGCTGCTGGGTGGGCCACCGGGTGGCGCTGCGTGGCGGCGTGGAGCTGAGCGAGTAGGGGCGGCCGGCCGCGGGGGCGGGCCGGAGCGATCGCGAGGGGCTGGCGCCGCTCGCGATCGCCGGGGATCGGCACCCCGTGGGACGTTGTCGGGCGCGGGCGGATCCCGGCGCGCAGCGCCACGGGAGGGGCGCGGCTCTGGCCGGCTGCGACACCGGCCGCGCCCCGGGCGTTCCGTGCCCTCCACGAGGTCGGGAGGGGGCTGCGGAGCGCTCCGTGCCGCCACGGCTCTCCGGCGCGTCTTCCGGCCTCCACCCGAACCGCTCCTCTGCGTTGAAGTTCGGGGATTTTTCGGTTATTTTTGGAATGGGTCGGTAGCTCAGTCGGTAGAGCGGGGGCCTTTTAAGCCCACGGTCCTGGGTTCGAGTCCCAGCCGACCCACTCGCGAGAGCTGACGGCCACCCTGCCCGTTCGGGGTGGCCTTCTTGCATCTCGCGCCGCTCGGGTCCGGCGGTCGAACGAGCGCCGGCAGGAGGGATCACGTGATCGAGTGGCGATTCGGGGGCGGCTGGACGGAAGCGGAGCTGGAGCGGCGGCTCGAGCGCCTGAAGGGCCTCGGGCCGAACTTCTGCGAGGCGTGGGAGGAGATGGTGCCCGAGCGGGGATGGAACCACTACCGCTCCGAGGCGGTGGTGGCGCGGGAGCCGCCCGGCGGGCCGCTGGAGGACGGCGCGTTCCGGCGGGCGCGGATCGCGATCGAGAACTACGAGTTCTCGGACCCGTCCATCGTCGAAGTGCACTTCGACCCCCGGGATCCGCTCCCGGGTCGCCACGCGCTGATCGAGATCAAGGTGCTCGGCCTGCACTACCTGTGCGGCGTGATGGTGACCGTCGTCCAGGAGGAAGGGGCGGACGACGGCGGCACGGTCTACGGGTTCCGCTACGACACCGTGGGCGACCACATCGAGCAGGGCGCGGAGTGGTTCCTCCTCAGGAAGGAGCACGAGACGGGGGAGATCCGCTTCCGCGTGGATGCACGGTGGCGGCCGGGGACGTTCCCCAACTGGTGGAGCCGCATCGGGTTCATGCTCCTCTCACCGCGGTACCATCGCATCTGGCACCACACCGCGCAGCGGCGCGTCGCCTACCTGGCGCGGCACGGTGCGCTGGCGGTCCCGATCCCGCCCCGCGGGCGGCTCGTCCATGAGGGGCCCGACGTCGTGTATCGCACGGTCCTGGGCACGCGCAGGGCGCGGGGCCGCTAGAGGGGGCGAGCGGCGCCGGGACGCCCGGAGCCGGAACCCGACCGTCTGTCCCGCTGCCGGGTGGGACGAGCCGCTGCGGCAGCCGGCCCACAACCGTGCGCGCGTTCCGAGACACGTGTGCGACAACCGATCGGCCCGTGGACGCTCCGCCGCACGGTTCGGAGGGCGCCGTCGTGCCGCGCCCGCCCCGCGGCGACGCCGGGCGTTCTGCGGCGTTCGCCGAGGGGCGGCGTGGGTTCGGTGCGCGGATGTGTCCGTGGCACAACGACTTGGCGGACCCGGCCGGCGCGCCCACGGCGCCCGCCGAGCGGTCGTGCGCGGCGATGCCTCGGTCGCGGGAGCGCTCACGGCGGCGGGCAGACCGCCTCGTGTGACCGGACTGGCGTGCGGCTTGCTGGCCGTGTCCGCCGGCCCCGCAAGGGCTGGCTCACGCTTCCCTTGTCTCTCCCCGGAACGAAACGGTCCCGGCACGCGGAGGCGCCGTGCACCGCGGATCCGTCCATGCGGCGCCCGCGGAGCACGACCGCTCTTGCAGGATCACGATCGTGCCGACACTGATGGGTGGGATGTCCGCTTCCATGGCCGGAGTGCGCCCGTTCACCGGGGCCGGGCACGGCGGCCGGCGCGGCGGGCCCTGGCGCCCGGGCGGGCGCGTGCCGCGCCTGGCTGCGCGAGGCCGTGGCGGCGGACGCGCACGCCCGGCCAGCCCCGGGGCGTGGCCTCGACCTGCGGAGGGTTCGGGCTCGCGCCCGAAACGCCCGTGTCGTAGCCTGCGAGTGTTCCTCGATCTCGGGAGGCCACGTCGATGTGCGGACGGTACACGTTGGCGAGCACGCCGGAGGCGCTGGTGGAGGAGTTCGGCGTGGGCGGGCTGCCGGGCGAGTACCGGCCTCGCTACAACATCGCGCCGAGCCAGCCGGTCCTGACGCTGGTCTCCGGCAAGGACGGACCGGAATGGCGCTACCTCCGTTGGGGGCTGGTGCCGTTCTGGGCGGACGATCCGGCGATCGGCCAGCGGATGATCAACGCGAGGGCGGAAAGCGTGGACGCGCGTCCCGCGTTCCGACGATCGTTCGAGCAGCGGCGCTGCCTCGTGGTGGCGGACGGCTTCTACGAGTGGCGCCGCGACCCCGGCGGCAGGACACCGATCCACATTCGCCTCGTCACGCGCCGGCCGTTCGCAATGGCCGGGATCTGGGACCGTTGGGTTCCGCGCGACGGCGGCGAGCCGCTGGAGTCGTGCGCGATCATCACCACGGCCGCCAATCCGTCCGTGCGGCCCATCCACGATCGCATGCCGGTCATCCTGGACCGGGAGGAGCGCGCCGAGTGGCTGGACCGCGGAACCGACCGCGAGCGGCTGCGCGCGCTCCTCGAACCGTACACCGGCCAGCTCGAGGCCTACGAGGTCTCGCGTCTGGTCAACTCGCCGGCGAACGACGTGCCCGCGTGCATCGAGCCCGTGTGACGTTCGGGCGGGCCGCACGCGGCGAGCGGTGGTCCTGCGCGCGACGGTGCGCGTGAACCGACTCATCGAGGCACCGCCATGCTGACGGAATTCGACAACGCCCGCTTCCTGCTGGTCGACGACGAGGAGCACAACGTCCGGCTGCTCGAGCGGATCCTCGAGCGTGCTGGCTACAGGAACTACAAGAGCACGACGGATCCTCGCGACGCGCTGCCGATCTTCCTCGAGTTCGAGCCGGACATCGTGCTGCTCGACCTCCACATGCCGCACATCGACGGCTTCACGCTGCTGGAGGACCTGAGGCACCGGACGCCGGGCGGCGTGCACGTTCCGATCCTGGTGTTGACGGGTGATGTCAGCGCGGACGTGCGGCGGCGTGCGCTGGCCAGCGGGGCGAAGGACTTCCTGAGCAAGCCGTTCGACGTGGCGGAGGTGCTACTGCGCATCAAGAACCTGCTCGAGACGCGCTTCCTCCAGCTCCAGCTCCTCCGTCAGAACGAGCTGCTCGAGCAGCGTGTGCGTGAGCGGACGCGGGAGCTGGAGAGCGCGCGGATCGAGATCCTGGAGAGGCTCGCGCGGGCGGCGGAGTACCGCGATGACGACACGGGCCAGCACACGCAGCGCGTGGGTCGGATCTCGGCGCTCGTTGCGCGGGCGCTGGGGCTGCCCCAGGAGCAGGTGGACCTGATCCGCCGTGCGGCGCCGCTGCACGACGTCGGCAAGATCGGGATCCCGGACTCGATCCTGCTGCATCCGGGGCGGCTGGGTGAGCGTGAGTTCGAGGTGATGCGCACGCACACGTACATCGGCGCGCGCATCCTTTCGGGCAGCCGGTTCCCGCTGCTCGACGTGGCCTCCACGATCGCGCTGACGCACCACGAGCGGTGGGATGGGACCGGATACCCGAAGGGGTTGAAGGGTGAGGCGATCCCGATCGTGGGGCGGATCGTCGCGGTGGCGGATGTGTTCGACGCGCTGACGCACGACCGGCCGTACAAGCCCGCGTGGCCGGTGGAACAGGCGCTGGCGGAGATCGAGCACCAGGCCGGCTACCAGTTCGACCCGCAGGTGGTGGAAGCGTTCCTGGACAGTCTGCGGCGCATGGGGTTCATCGGCTCCTCGAATCCGGCCAGCGCTTTCGAGATCGCGGCCGCGGGATAGGGGGCGGGAACGATCGTTGCAATCCAGGACGGTGATGCGGTGTGGCGCGCCGCCCACCTCCGTGGGCGGCGCGCCGTGCGTTCGGGAGCCGGGTGGGGAGGAGCGGATGGCGGAACCCAGGATGCAGACCGAGGCCAGCCTCGTCGCCGAGTTGAACGACCTGCTCCAGCTCGACCACGACGCGGTGCAGGCGTACGGGATCGCCATCGAGGCGGTCGAGGACGAGCGGCTGCGCGAGACGCTGATCGCGTTCCGCGGAGACCATGAGCGGCACATCGACGAGCTGACCGAGCTGATCCGTGCGCACGGGGGCATCCCGATCGAGACCGCGCACATCCCGACCGGGATGTTCAAGGCCGCGGTGCAGCGCGCCGGCGCGGCGCGGGGTGACCGGGCGCTGATGCTGGCGTTCAAGGCCAACGAGCGGCAGGTGCGGGACAAGTACCGCCGCCACGCCGACGCCCCGCACCCGCCGGAGGTGCGAGCCGTGCTCGCCCGCGCCGCGGCGGACGAGGAGCGGCACTACGCCTGGGCGCTCGAGGTGCTGGACGACCTGTGTGCCGGGACCGACACGGTGATCGGCCGGATCGAAGGCGGCTTCGAGCGTGGGCACAAGGCCGTGGCGGACGCGGTGGAAGACGCGGAGCGTCGGGTCATGGAGCGCGTGGAAGGAGCGCGGCGTGTCGTCAAGGAGATGCCGGCGCGCCTCCGCTCGACGGCGGGGGACGGCCTGGAGGGGGCGGCGGCCGCAGTGGGCCGGGTCGGCGCGTGGGCGAGCGACCGGGGCGGCGCCGTCGGCAAGGCGGGCCCTGTCGCACGTGACGTGGCGGGCCGTCTGGAGCGCGCGGCCAGCTACGTCCGGACGACCGGTTTCGGCACCATGCGCCGGGACGCCGAGCACCGGGTGAAGCTCCATCCGCTCCGCGCGGCGCTGATCGCGCTGGGCGCCGGTTTCCTGGTCGGCCGCATCATGCGCTGAGCGTCGGGGACGACAGGGCCGTCGGTACGCGGGGAAGGGAGTCGCACCTTCCCCGCGCCGGAGCGGCCCCGTCCCGGCGGCCGGCGATCGTTCAGTCTTCGATCAGCTCGCCGAGCTCTGCCGGGGTCCTGCCCTCGAGGATCGCGGAGATGACCGACCGGGCGTAGCCTTCGGCCTCCTGCTGGCGATCCGGCCCCTTGATGTGAGCCAGCACCAGGCGCTCACCGTTCGCGCACTCCAGCCCCACGTACGCCGATGGATAGATCTCCGGCGCGCCGGTGATCGACTGCGCCTCGTGAGGCACGCCTGCGACGGCCAGGCGGGCGTCTCCGCTCGAGAGCGCACGCTGGATGCGCTCCCACGTCTCATCCAGAGGGAACCGCGTCGCTGCGAGCATCGTCGGCATTCCGCCGATCAGCAGTGCGACGTCCAGCTCGACTTCCTGCTCGTCGTGCAGCACGCGGGCGGTATGCAACACCGGGAACGGTCCGGCGAGAAAGACGGGAATGGCAGACGAGTCCATGTCGACTCCCGACGACGGAAGAGCGCGGGTAGCGGCGTCGCCCACGCCCGCACCCCGGCCGCCTATCTACACGCAGGGAAAGCGATGGTTTCGTGGTTCCCGCGCCGGGGTCCGGCGTCGCGTGCGCCCGGCCGGGCGCCGGCGGTCGCCGCGACCGGCGGTCAGATGAGGCGGAGGATGTCGCGGAGCAGGCCGAGGAAGCGAGCGGCTTCCCTGGCCCGGCCGAGGTGGCCGAGCGCCGCCTCCGCGCCGCCCGAGTGAGCGAACAGTGCCGTGACCGTGCAGCCGACCCGTCGCTGTGCAGGGATCGCACGCGCCAACCGCAGGGTCTCCGTGTACGGCACGAGGCGGTCGTCCCTCCCGTGCGCGAGCAGCGTGCGGAGCGGCACACGCGGCAGGAACGGAGCGGGATCGAGCAACGGATCCGCTTCGAGGGCGGCCGCGGCGAGCTCCCGGGCCAGCTCGCGGGCGCGGTCCAGGGTGGGGACCGGTCGTCCGGCCGGCGGGGCGAAGATGTCGAACAGCTCCCGCTGCGCCGGGGGAAGGCCTGCGCGGAGCCGCGCCTTCAACGGGTCGTAGACCGGATCCCACGCCGAGACGCCGCGGCGGCCGGCCTCCCGGGCGAGCTGCTCCAGGGCGGCCGCGAGCTGGGTGTAGCCGGCGTGCCCCGGCATCCGCGTCACATAGTTGGCGCCCATGATCCAGCGGCCGTACGGGTCCGGCTCGCTGTGCCGGCTCACGCCGTCCAGCTCGTACTCGCCGGCGATGCCGAAGCGGAACAGGTTGAACAGGTCGCAGTACCCGCCCCAGGCCGCCAGGCCCTGCACTTTCCCGTCCAGCTCCGGATCCGATGCGGCGATGAGGCCCTGGGTGGCGCCGAACGAGAAGCCGAGCACGCCGATGCGCCCCTCGGCCACGTCGGCGCGCTCGTTCAGCGCGACGATGGCCGAACGGATCGTCGCGGTGGTGAGGGCCGGCGCGACGCGCAGCCTGCGCCACTCGGGGATCTCCGGGACGAAGACCAGCGCGCCGCTGGCGGCGAGCGCGCGCGCGAGGCGCTCCAACGAAGGGTGATACCGGCCGCGGTACGTGAGCCCGTGGAGGACGACCCAGGCGGGGTGCGGCCCGCGACGGCCAGCCGGGCGGTAGAGAGTCGCCGGCAGGGTCTCGCCGTCCCTCCGGTAGGGAACCTCCGCCTCCTCGACCGCTCCCGGCCGGGGCCTCAGGTATTGGAGCAGGAAGCCGAGCGTGCGCGCCATGCCCTCAACCTATGCCCGCCCGAACGAGTGGGGCCAGGGTTGCGCCCCGCTCGGGCCGAGCCGCATACTCGCGACGTGCACACGTCGAGCCACCACCCAGCGCAGCCGCCGCGACGGGCGAGCCGACGCCGGTTCCTCCGCAATGTCGTCGGTGCGGCGACGGCAGCGGCGTTGCCGGACCTCGTGGGTGCTGGCGCCGTCGCCGCGCAGGCGCCGATCCCGGCCGGCGCCCCGGGGGAGGAGGGCGAGGCGTTCTGGCGCCGGGTGCGGGACCGGTTCCTGATCCCTCCGGACCGCATCTACCTCAACGTCGGCACCCTCGGGCCACAGCCCCGGCCGGTGGTGGACGCCATGGTCGCCGCGATCCGACGCGTCGCCGAAACGTACCCGCCCGGCGTCCCCTGGGATCGGATCCGGAATCGGCTGGGCCGCCTGTTCGACGCCGACCCGGAAGGGTTCGTGTTCCCGCGCAACACCACCGAGGGGATGAACTGGGTCGCGCAAGGGCTCGAGCTCGGCGCAGGCGACGAGGTCGTCACGACGGACCACGAGCACATCGGCGGCCTGTGTTGCTGGCAGCTCCTCGCCGCGCGACGTGGCATCCGTCTCCGCGTCGTCTCGCTCCCCGTTCCCCCCGCCGACCCGGAGGAGACGACCCGGCGCATTCTGGCCGCCCTGACGCCTCGCACCCGCGTGCTCTCGATCTCGCACGTTCTGTTCACCAACGGCGCGGTCATGCCCGTCGAAGAGCTGGTGCGCGAGTGCCGGCAGCGTGGCGTCATCACGGTGATCGACGGCGCCCACCCGCCCGGCCTCATGCCGCTCGGCCTGCGTCGCATCGATGCGGACTTCTACGCCGCCTCCGCGCACAAGTGGCTCCTCGCGCCGCAGGGCACGGGGCTGCTCTACGTCCGCGAAGAGTGGCGCGCACGGCTGTGGCCGTCCATTGCGTCCGGCAACTGGGACAACCTCGCCCTGGGCGCGCGCCGCCTGGACCACACGGGGACCTTGGATGAATCCCGCTTCGCCGGCCTCGACGCTGCACTCGAGTTCCACGAGCAGCTCGGGCCCGAGCGCGTCTACGCGCGGATCAGGTTCCTCCGGGACCGGTTGGCGCAGGGACTGAGCGGGATCCCCGGCGTGCGCATTGTGTCGCCGGCCAGCGGCCTGGCTGTGGCAGGAATGGTCGCCTTCCGCGTTGATGGAATGGATGCGCGCCAGCTCCAACGCCACCTGGCCGAGACCGCAAACGTCCGGAGCCGCGTGATCGGCGAGTACGGCTACGGCTGGATGCGGCTCGCTCCGCACATCTACAACTCGCCGGAGGAGCTCGACCGGGTGGTCGACCTCATCGCCCACGCGCGGTGAACGCAGGCCATGGGTCGGGATCCACGTGCTCCTCATCTACGGGGGTCGCAATGAACCGGATTCCTCGGGTGCGGACGCCCAGGCCGTTCCTGGTGGCCCTTGTCGGCTTCACGTTGTCGCCGTCGGTCGCCCACGCCCAGGAGCCGGCGCCGCCGCGCTGGGCCGTCTCCGTCGGAGGCGGGGCGATGCTGCCCGCGTGGCTGTACAACGCCAGGGTCACGGCGAAGAGCAGCAGCGAGTCGTTCAGCACGATGTACAGCGAACGCACGCGGATCGCGCCTCTCGTCGGCGGCGCGCTACGCTACCGCCCACAGTCGGGCTTCGGCGCCTTCATCGGCGTTGACCTCGTATCGGCGAGCACCGAGGCCAGCTACAGCGGCGGCCGCGGCGGGCCACAGCAGATCGGCCGAAGCGTCAGGATCTGGACGTTCACTGCCGGCATGGCCGTGCGGCTCGGCCAGTGGGCGGACGGCGCCGGCGGTGTCGCGTATCTCGTCGCCCCCGTCGTGACGCATCACACCCTCGACCTCTCCAACGGCCACCGGGACGTGTTCGCGACCCAGTTCGGCGCCCCGGCCGACGCGCCGCTGCAGTGGCGCAGCCGGAGCTGGACGGGGTGGGGGCTGTCACTCGGCGTGACGGCGCGGTTCCCGGTCACGCGGGACCTCGGGCTGCGGGTGGGCGTGAACAGCCTGGTCCTGCCGGCGGCGGCCGACGACATGGAGAGCCTCGAGGCGGACGAGGTGGAGCGCCTGGCCGGCCGCCGGCCCGTGTTCGACTACTCCGGGTTCACGACGTACTACCCGTCGATCCAGGTCGCCGTCGACTACGTGCTGAGCCGGGCACGGCCGGGTCCCCCGGCCGCCGCGGCACCCCGTCCGCCGGATCCACGCGCGGAGGAGAGCGCTGAGGCCCGGGCGGCGCGCGAGCTGGCCGCCCGGGGCGACACGGCGGCCGCCATCGCAACGCTGCGAGCCCGGGTCCGCCAGACGCCTCACGACCCGTCCGCCTGGCGCGAGCTCGCGCTCCTGCTCGCCGTCATCGCCGAGAGCGACTCCACGGCGGCGCCCGGGGCGTGGGAGGCGCTCCAGCACGCCGTCTCACTGAACCCGGACGACGTCCAGCTCCTGGCGGCCTACGGCAGGACGCGCGCGCTGGTCGAGCGCACCCAGGCCGTCACGGAGGCGCCGCCCGAGCCGTTCACCGTCTCGGCTGTCGCCGTCCAGGTGGCCGAGGCCGGCGGTCTCTCGCTCTCGGTCGAGGCCAGCGGCCTCCCGCTGTCGCCAGACGGACGGGCCCGGTACCGCGTCACGATCGAGGTGCTCGATCCAGCGGGAGAGCGTGTTCCGCTCCGGCCCGCGGCTGCGCCGGACAGCGCGCCGACCGCCGCCCTCGAGCTCGAACGAGGGGCCGACTCCCCTTCCGTCGCCGAACGCATCGCGTTGCTCCTGGCACGCTCGCAGCCGGGCACACACACCGTGCGCGTGCGCGTCACCAGCCTCGCATCCGGCCGATCCGTGACGCGCACCGCCGCGTTCGAGATCCGGTGAGAGGGGGCGCCACCCGAAGACGCATCACGCGCGAGGCCCTGGGAGCCCCGCGCGTGATCGCGTGAGCACCGCCGCGCGCGGCCGGCGGCGGCCCTCCACGGCGAACGTGGCCGTCAGTACGCCACGACCTCCCGGATCGCCGCGAGGACTCGCTCCGGCGAGGGCAGGATCACGTCCTCGAGCTGCGGCGAGTAGGCCACCCACGTGTCCAGCGATGCGACACGCTTGACCGGCGCGTCGAGCCACTCGAACACCTCGTCGGCGATCCGCGCCGCGATCTCCGAGCCGATCCCCCACGACAGCGGGTCCTCGTGCGCGATGACGACGCGGTTCGTCTTGCGCACGGACGCCGCGATCGTCTCCATGTCCAACGGATTCAGCGAGCGGAGGTCGATCACCTCGACGCTCACGCCCTCGGCCTCGACCGCCTTCGCCGCGTCCAGCGAGCGCTTCACCAGGGCGCCGCAGGCGATGACGGTCACGTCCGTCCCCTCCCGCACGACCTTCGCCTTGCCGAAGGGGATCATGAAGTTCGGCCCGGGATAACGGCCCTTGTTGTACACCTGCCGGTACAGGTGCTTGTGCTCGAGGAAGATGACCGGGTCATCGCACCGGATCGCGGTACGCAGGAGCCCGTTCGCGTCCACCGCGTTCGACGGCATCACGACCCGCAGCCCCGGGATGTGCGTGAACAGCGTCTCGCCCGTCTGGGAGTGGTAGATCGCACCGCCCTTCAGGTAGCCGCCGTAGGCGACGCGGATCACCACCGGCGCGCTCCACGCGTTGTTCGAGCGGTAGCGCATCGTGGCCAGCTCGTTCCGGATCTGCATCATGGCCGGCCAGATGTAGTCGAAGAACTGGATCTCGACCACGGGCTTGAGCCCCCGCACCGCCATGCCGGCCGCGCGGCCGACGATGTTCGCCTCGGCGAGGGGCGAGTTGAAGACGCGGGTGCTGCCGAAGCGACGCTGGAGGCCCCATGTCACCTTGAAGACGCCGCCCTTCCCCTTGACCTCGTCGAGCACGCTCTCGCGGCTCGCGTCGGCCACGTCCTCACCGAAGACGACGATGCGCGGATCGCGCTCCATCTCGTCCCGGAGGCACGCGTTGAGGAGGTCCACCATCGTCGTCTCCTCGCCCTCGAAGCGTGGATCCTCCTCGGTGTCGAACTGTTCCGCCGTCGGATCCACGTCGGGCGAGTACAGGTAGAGCGTTGCCGTCTCGGGCGCCGGCTGAGGCTGCTCCAGCGCGCGGTCGGCCGCCTCCTGGACCTCCTGCACCACCTCCGCCTCGAGCGCATCCAGCTCCTCGGCGGTCGCGATCCCCTCCTCGATCAGGAAACGCCGGTACCGTGGGATGGGGTCGCGGCTGGCGTCCCGTGCCCGCTCCGCCTCCGGCCGGTACAGCCGCTCGTCATCCGACATTGAATGCGAGTACGGCCGGATGACGTGAGCGTGGACCAGCGCGGGACCACGCCGCTCCCGGCAGTACGCCACGGCCCGGCCGGTCACCTCGTAGCTGGCCAGCACGTCGCAGCCGTCCACCTCCTGCACGTACAGGTTGGGGAACGACGACACGAGCTTGCTGATGCTCCCGCCCGGCGTGTTCACCTCCACCGGTACGGAGATCGCGTACCCGTTGTCCTCGATCAGGAAGAGAACGGGGAGGGAGAGGTTGCACGCCGTGCTCAGCGCCTCCCAGAACTCCCCCTCGGACGTCTGGCCCTCGCCGGAGGTGCAGAGCACGATCTCGTCGTCTTCGAACGGCTCGATCTGCTCCCGCATGGCGGGGACCTTCGCCGCGCGCCACCCGGCCTCCGCGCAGCCGACGGCCTGGAGGTACTGTGTCCCCGTCGGCGAGGACGTGCTGACGATGCGCAGCTTGCGGTGCCCCCAGTGCGCCGGCATCTGCCGCCCACCGCTGTTGGGGTCGCTCGCCGCCGCCACGGCCTGCAGGAACTGTTCGTACGGCGTCATGCCCAGCGCCAGCGTGAGGGCGCGATCGCGGTAGTAGAGGTAGAACCAGTCGGAGCCCGGACGCAGGTGCTGCGCGATCGCGACCTGCACGGCCTCGTGCCCGGCGCCGGAGATCTGGAAGAAGATCCGATTCTGCCGCTTGAGCTGGATCTCCTTGTCGTCGATCCGCCGCGCCGTGAACATCGTCCGGTAGAAGCCGATCAGCGTGTCACGATCCAGATCCGCGAAGCGCTCGACCGGCCGGGGGGATTTCGCCTTCGTCGCCATGATTCTCCACGTTCGGGTCCTCGGTCGGGGGCGGACGCGCCAGGGGGCCGCGCGCGGCAGCGCGGCGGTCCGGGCGGCCGCAGCAGCCCGGAATGGGATGGGACATCTCCAGCCTATTATACCCGGCGGTGGGGGCAGGGGCCACCCCTGGGACGGCCGCAGGGCACGGGCGGTTTACAGACGTGTGCGGGACGTGATATCTTAGAGTGCCCCCCGGAGCGCCCGCGTCGGGATGCCACTGGATGGAGCGGAGTGGTGAGCGTGGGCCGACTGATCGCACGGACGCTGCTCCACCCGCGTCTCTACGGGCCAGCGCTCCGCGCTGCCTGGCGTTTCAGAGCGCGGGACTGGTATCGCCGCCCACCCTTCTTGCCGTTGCCGCCGCGAGAGTACCTGGACTGGCGCATGGAGACGGCGTACCGAAGCGCGGATGCTCTGCCCACACCCGCGGAGCTGGGCCGGTACCTGCGCTGGGCGGCGAGGATGCGTTCCGGCAGGCCGCGGAACTGAGCGATGGTGAAGAAGCTCTTCCTCATCCTGGTCTTTACGGGCGGCGCGGCCATGAGCGTGCCGGACCTGCGGGCGCGGGCGCGGCCCCACCTCGAGCCGGCGTTCGGGGACGTGATGGATTGGTGGGCGGCCAGGTTGGAGCCGGTCACGGAAACGGCGTGGCGCTGGTCGGCCGCCAATGAGCTGCGGGCGGCGCTGCGGAGCCTGCGGGAAGCCGCACAGCGAGGGCAGCCACTGCCCGATCCGGAGCATTTCCATACGTACGTGATGCAGCTGCACCTTTCCGGCCGCGGCGGCCGCGACCCCTGGGGCTCGCCCTACTACCTGATCGTGACGCGGGATTCGCTGATCGGCGGATCCGCCGGTCCGGATGGCGAGCGCGCCACCGCGGATGACATCCGGGTTTCCGTGTCACGATGGTAGAGGCAGCCGGTGGATTCCCTCCTTCCCGCCATCATCGAGCACTTGATCAAGATCGGGCCGTGGGTCGTCTTCGCCGTGGCGCTGGCGGAGACCGCCGTCTTCATCGGACTCCTGATCCCGGCGGAGGCGACGGTCCTGATCGGGGCGTTCATGGCGGACCAGGGCTACTTCGAGGTGGAGCATATCTTCGCGGGCGCTTTCGCGGGTGGGCTGATCGGGGACCAGACCGGGTATCTGCTGGGTCGATACAGCGGTGGTCGTTTCGTGGGGCGTGGGGGGCGGTTCGGCCAGGTCTGGTCCCACTACGAGGTCCTGACGGCGAAGCTGTTCCGGCGCCGGGCGGCGATGGCGGTGACCGTGGCCCGCTTCCTCTCCTTCGTGCGGACGCTCATGCCGTGGTGTGCCGGCATGAGCCGCATGCCCTACCTCCGCTTCCTGGCCTACGACATGCTCGGGGTGCTGGGCTGGGCCGGCGGGTCCGTCGCGCTGGGCTACCTGGCGGGTGAGAGCTGGAAGCTCATCGCGGGCGCGCTGGGGACAGCGGGAGGGCTGGTCCTGGCGCTGATCGTCGTGGCTGTGGCGATGGTCGCCGTGCGGCGCCGCCTGAAGTCCGAGCCGTCCGTCGGCTGACCCGATGCTGCGCGTCGCCCTCACCGGCAACATCGCCAGCGGCAAGTCTTCGGTTGCACGGGTCTGGGCGCGGTTGGGCGCCCCGATCATCGATGCCGACGTGCTGGCCCGGCGGGCCGTGGAGCCGGGGTCGCCGGCGCTGGAGCGGATCGCCCAGGCGTTCGGCCCCGGGGTGCTGGAGCCGGGCGGCGGGCTGGACCGGGAGGCGATGCGGGCGATCGTGTTCCGGGACGAGGCCGCCCGGCGCCGTCTGGAGGCCATCGTGCACCCCGAGGTGGCGCGACTGCGGCGGGAGGAGGAGCAGCGGCTCGAGCGCGAGGGGGCGCGCATCGTCGTCAACGACATTCCGCTGTTGTTCGAGGTCGGCCTCGAAGACGAGTTCGATGTGGTCGTGCTGGTGGACGCGCCGGAAGCCGTGCGGCTGGAGCGGCTGGTGCGAGACCGGGGGCTGGACCCGGACGAGGCGCGGCGAATGATCGCGGCGCAGATGCCGGCGGAGCAGAAGCGTCGGCGGTCGGACATCGTGATCGAGAACGCGGGGACGCTCGAGGAGCTGGAAGCGAGAGCGGAGCGGGTATGGCGGGAGCTGGAACGACGCGTATCCGGGTAGACATGCACCTGCACACAGCCGGGTCGTACGATTGCCTGAGCGACCCGGACGAGGTGGTGCGGACGGCGCTGGCGCGAGGGGTGGACAGGATCTGCGTGACGGACCACAACGACATTGCGGTCGCGCTGGAGTTGAAGCGCCGCTACCCGGACCGGGTCATCGTGGGTGAGGAGATTCGCACGGCCGAAGGGGTAGACATCATTGGGCTCTTCCTGCGAGAGCCCATTGAGAAAGGGACGCCGGCCCGCGAGACCTGCCTCCGGATCCGGGCGCAGGGCGGCGTGGTCTACGTCCCGCATCCGTTCGTGGGAGGGAAGGGCGGCGGCGGCAGGATCCTGGGCGAGATCGCCGACCTCGTGGACGCGGTGGAGGGGTTCAACGCGCGTATCCATTTCCAGCGCCTGAACGACCGCGCCGTCGCATGGGCGGGGGCGCACGGCGTGGCGGTGGGTGCGGGGTCGGATGCGCACACCCTCGCGGAGGTGGGTCGGGCGTACGTCGAGGTGCCGCCGTTCGACGACGAGCCGTCGGCATTCCTGGCTGCGCTCCGGCAAGGGCGGATCCACGGCCGGCTCTCGCCCTGGCGGGTGCACATCGCATCCACCTTCGCGAAGTTGAGGAAGCGGAGTGCCACACGGTGACACCAAGGAGAAGGTCCTCCCCAGCGCGGCGCCGGCGCCGCGCCGCGGCGAGTCGCGGGACGAGACGACGGCCGGACGCCTGAGCGACCTGGACGCGATCCCGGCGCAGCGCCGGGAGCCGCTGGCGCGCGTGCTGGCGGCGCTCGACTCCGCGCGCCACGTCGTGCTCACGACCCATGTCAACGCGGACGGCGACGGCACCGGCTGCGAGGCGGCGCTGGGGAGCTACCTGGCAGGACGCGGCAAGCGCGTGACGGTCGTCAACCCCACGCCGTTCCCGGCGCTGTACCGCTACCTCATTCCCGATCAGGGCTGGATCGCCGAGGCCGGCACGGCCGCCGCCAACGAAGCGCTGGCGGACGCGGACCTCATCGTCGTCCTGGACACGAGCGAGCCCAGCCGCGTCGGCCGGCTCGCACGGGCGCTGCGGGACCGCGCCGTCGTCGTCATCGACCACCACCCGCCGGCGGAAGGCGGCATCCCGGGCATCACGCTCCAGGACCCCACCGCGTGCGCGACGGGCGAACTGGTCTACGACCTGCTGCGCGCAGGAGGGCTCGCAGAACCGTGGCCGCCCTCGGTCGTCGAAGGGCTGTACGTCGCCATCGTGACCGACACGGGCTCCTTCCGGTTCGCGAATACGACGGCGCGCGCCCACCTCATTGCCGCGGACCTGATGCGGCGCGGGCTGGATCCGGAAGCCGTCTACCGCCGCATCTTCGCCAACGTGCCGCTGCGCCGCATCCACCTGCTGCGCGCGGCGCTGGAGCGGCTCGAGGTGGATCCGGAGTTGCCCATCACCTGGATCAGCATCCCGCGCGAGGTCGGCGACGCGCTCGGCGTCACCTCCGAGGATCTGGAGGGCATCGTCGAGCACGCCCGCTCCATCGAGGGTACGGAGGTGGCGTTGCTCTTCCGCGAGCTGGCCGACGGCGCGACCAAGGTCTCGTTCCGCTCGAGCGGCGAGGTGGATGTGAACATGCTGGCCCGTGCGTTCGGCGGCGGGGGCCACGCCAAGGCGGCGGGCGCGCTGATCGGCGCGCCGCTGGAGCGCGTCCGCGAAGAGGTCTTGGCCGCCGCGCGTGAGGCCGTACGTTCGCTTGAGCGCCCTGCGCAGCAGCGCTAGATTGTCCTTTCGGTATGGTGGATGTCCGTTATCGAGCGCCGGATTTCAGCTCGGACCGCCTGAAGACGGCACCGGACGCGCGCTTCGCGCCGGCTCCGGCCGATGGCGTCCTCCCCGAAGGATTCTTCTCGACGACCAACCTGCCGACCTACGTGAAGAAGGATGGCGCGTGGCAGCTCCCCCGCCATCCACGGATGGACGCCGTGGTCGTGGAGGAGGACGACGGCTCGCTCTGCGTCCTCGAGCCGCGGTACGTGCGCGCCGGCCAGCGTGTTCTGCTGGGCACGGCCGAGGACGGCAGTGAAGGGATCTACGTGCACGCCACCGGCTTCCTCGGCCCGAGCGGCGCCGCGGATGACGAGTTCCAGTTCATGCGCTCGGAGGTGAGCCGCGAGAAGCCGGTGGACTACGCCCGGATCGCGGCGATCCTCTGCGAGGAGCGCCGGCGTGGGGGACACATCGTGTGGGTGGTCGGCCCGGCGGTGTTGCATGCGCGCGGACGTGACGTCCTCACCTGGTTCATCCGCAACGGCTACGTGAACGCGCTCCTCGGCGGCAACGCCGTCGCCGTCCACGACATCGAGCAGGCGCTCACGGGCACGACGCTGGGCATGGACAGCAGCGGCCGGCCGGTCAGCGGCGGCCACAGCAATCACATGCGGGCGATCAACACGATCGCCGCGGCAGGATCCATTGCCGCCGCCGTCGAGGCAGGCGTGCTGCGTGACGGCATCATGCACGCCTGCGTGACCCATGGCGTGCCGTTCGTGCTCGCGGGCTCCATCCGCGATGATGGTCCGCTCCCGGATACCATCACCGACGTGGTCCGCGCGCAGGAGCTCATGCGCGAGCACGCCCGGCGCGCGACGGCAGCCGTGATGATCGCGACCGCGCTGCACTCCATCGCATTCGGGAACATGCTGCCCGCCTACGTGGTGGATCCCGACGGGTCGGTGCGACCGCTGGTCACCGTGGCTGTGGACTCCTCGGAGTTCGTCATCAACAAGCTCAAGGACCGCGGCACCCACCAGGCGTTCGGCGTCGTCACCAACGCCCAGGACTTCCTCCACGTCCTGCGTTACTTCGTGGAGCAGGCGGAAGCGGACGCGGCGAAGCGGGGCGGCCGCGTCGCCGGCGCCCCGCTGACCCCCAGACTCGCGGAGCTCGCGCGCGCGTGACCCGGGCAGCCGATGTCACCCCGCGCCCCGACGAGGGGGCGCTCCACGCGCTCCTCGGCGCCATCCCGGAGCACATCCCCGTCACGTCCATCGACGAGCTCTGGATCTTCCCGCCGTACCGGGTGGGGCGCGCGGAGAGCATCGTCGCCGTCGTGTCCGCGTTCGAGGACGGCGGCGACCGCCGGCGCATCTTCACGGCCCGGTGCACCGTTTCGCGGGATCCGAAGGGCTCCCGCTCTGTCGAGCCCGAGCTCACGGAGCAGGGGATTGCGCCGCCGGACCGCATCGGCCGCTTGATCGAGGGCGTTTTGCGTCGGTTGGGCGACGAGCTGCCGACGGCGCCGCCCCAGCAGGTCCGGATCGGCGGCGATGTGGCGCAGTGGGAGGTGCTGGTCGCGGGCGGGCTCTCGCAGGCCGGGGCCGCGGGCTGAGGTTGCGCGGCGGGTGTCTTTTCGCTATCAATAATCGTTGTTGGAAACATGACCTCGTCCGACACCGGAGGCTCGGGAATGCCGTTCGTGCACCTGTTCCGGCGGTACCTGCGTGACCAGGGCTTGCCGGTCACCCAGCAGCGGGAAGCCATCGCGGAGGTGGTGTTCTCGTCGCCGGAGCACCTGTCGGTGGAGGAGATCGAGGAGGCGCTCAGGCAGCGGGGCGAGAAGATCGGCAAGGCGACGATCTATCGCACGCTGGAGATGCTCGTGAAGAGCGGGCTGGTGGCGGAGCACGATTTCGGGGAGGGGTTCAAGCGGTACGAGCACCTGTTCGGGCAGCTCCCGGTGCACGAGCACCTGGTGTGCACGGAGTGCGGGAAGGTGACGGAGATCCAGAACGAGGAGCTGGTGCGGGTGCACGAGGAGGTGGCGAAGGAGCACGGGTTCCAGCCGGCGCGGTACCGGCTGGAGATCTACGGCCTGTGCGCGGAGTGCCAGGCGGCGGGGCGGACGCTGCGCTGGGAGGGGTTGACCTGCCCGATCGAGACTCTATGATTCCACGCGCCGGCCGCACCCGAGCGGAAGCGAGCGCGTCCTCAGGCCGGTTGCGGCCGGTGGCGCGAGCGGTGGAGGTGCTGCGGGTCCGGGAGGGATCGGTGAGAGATCCCGCCGGGCCTGTTTTCTTTGGGCAGGGAGCGCGGCGCGCGGGGCCCGGTGGCCGGGGCCGCTGGGCCGTTCGAGTCCGGGGTGAGTCTCTGCGCCGGCGTGTCCGGTGCGGGGATCGTCGGGCGGGACGGGAGCGGTCCCAACGAACCGGTTGCTGACCATGGCGTTCACGATGGAGCCGCTGGTGCCGTCCAAGGTGTTCCTGACGAAGGGGGTGGGGGTCCACCGTGAGCGGCTGACCAGCTTCGAGATGGCGCTGCGGGACGCGCAGATCGCGAAGTTCAACCTGGTCCGGGTCTCGAGCATCTTCCCGCCTGGCTGCGAGGTGGTGGACCGGGAGGAGGGCCTGGCGAACCTGAAGCCGGGACAGATCGTGTTCGCGGTGCTGTCGGAGGCGTCCACGAACGAGCCGAGCCGGCGTGTCGCCGCGTCGGTGGGTCTGGCGATCCCGAACGATCCGAACCACTACGGCTACATTTCGGAGCATCACGCGTTCGGCCAGTCGGAGTTCGTTGCTGGCGAGTACGCGGAGGATCTGGCCGCATCGATGCTGGCGACGGTTCTGGGGATCCCGTTCGACCCGGACGAGGCGTGGGCGGTGCGGGAGGAGAAGTGGAAGCTGGGTGGGGAGATCGTGGAGACGGTGAACACGACCATGGTCGCGGAGGGCCCGGAGGACGGGAGTTGGGTGACGGTGGTCGCGGCGGCGGTCTTCTGCGGTTGAGGCGGACCGGTTCCGTGTAGGCGAAGGGCGGGGCGCGGGGCGACGCCTACGGGAACGTTCTCGCGCCTGCCGAACGCGATGCGGTACGAGGAAACCTATGCCGAACCGGCGTGATCCAGGGGCTCCCGGCCGGGGGCCCCTTGTTGCATCGGCACTGGCTGCTGTGGGAGGCGAGATGCGGGTACCGGATGAGCTGAAGGGAGCCGGCTGGGAGCTCCCGCACAACTTCCTCGGCCTGGACGAGGAGGCGAGCGATTTCGTGCGAGCGCGGGTGGTGATCCTGCCGGTTCCTTACGAGGCGACGACGAGCTACGGAGGCGGCGCGCGGAACGGGCCGGCGGCGATCATCGAGGCTTCGCGCTACATCGAGCTGTACGACCAGGAGCTGGACGCGGAGCCGTACGAAGCGGGTGTGGCGACCCTGCCGGCCCTGGAGCTGACGTCTGCGGGGCCGGAGCGGGCGCTGGCGGAGCTGCGGGAGGCGTACGAGCGGCTGCTGGCTGCGGCGCCCGACAAGCTGGTGATCGTACTGGGGGGCGAACACTCGATCACGAGCGCGCCCGTGCTGGCGTGGGCGGACCGGCTGGAGGCAGCGGGGCGTCGGTTGACGGTTCTCCAGATCGACGCGCACACGGACCTGCGCCCCGAATACGAGGGCACGCCGTATTCGCATGCTTCCGTGATGCACCGCGTGCACGAGCGGGTGGACATCGTGGCGGTGGGGATCCGTGCGCTGACCCGTGAGGAGCGGGAGCTCGTGCGCTCGTCTGACCACATCCACGTCTTCTTCGCGGACGACATCCACGAGGGCCACGGGTGGATCGACGATGTCATCGCGAAGCTGGGCGACGACGTCTACATCACCTTCGACGTGGACGGGCTCGATCCCTCGCTGGTCCCCGCCACGGGTACGCCGGAGCCGGGTGGTCTGGGGTGGTATCAGGCCCTCGCGCTGTTGCGGCGTGTCTTCGCGGAGCGCAACGTCGTCGGCTGCGATGTGGTGGAGCTGGCGCCGATCCCGGGCCAGCCGTCCTCCGATTTCGTCGTGGCGAAGCTCGTCTACAAGATGATCGGCTACGCGGTGCAGCGCGGGTGAAGCTGGCCCGACGTCAGCCGGGGTCTCGTGCCGTTCGGGCCGTGTACCTACGGAAGAGCGGGTGCAGGTCGAGCGGGTCCTCGATGACGTGATCGTCGGGCACGAGTCCCGGCGGAGTCAGGAGGAAGGGCCAGAACTGCCGGCCGCCCAGCGCGCCGTGGGCACCCACCTGGTCATCGAAACAAATGCAGACATCCTGCTCGGGGTCGTATGCGCCGAAGAGGATGAGGTCCCCCGAGTTCTCGAGCTGCGCGAGGTGAACGATCGCCTTGCGCTCGATGGGACCGGGCGCATACGGCCCCAGCGGGTCCTTGCCGCTGAGCACCTCCACCTGACCCTCCGGCGTGATGAGGGCGCGGCCGAGCGCGTTCTCGACGTGCGCGCCATCGAGCAGGCGGGTGATGACGAGACCGATCCCGCGGTGCGCGACGAGGAAGTAGTAGAGCGCGCGGCGTTCGGGGTCGCTGCGGATCTCGTCGAAGCCGAGGGGCTTCGCCGGCTCGGTCCAGTAGAGGTGTGCCAGGGAAGAGGAGTAGGTGATGACGAGGTGGTCCGATTCGGAGATGCGGACCGTCTCGGCGATCAGGGGGAAGATGCCGTAGTGCCGGCGGAGCCAGCGGCCGAGGCGTAGCCCGAGCCGGCGCGCCGGCTCGCGCGACGTGGCCGCCACTTCTTCCAGTTCACGGATGAGGAATTCGAGCGTCTCTCGCGGAGGCGCGTACTCGCCGGTCTCGGCGAGGACGTGGACGCCGTGACGCACGGCCGCGATGACCGTGTCGCCGAGGGTCTCGCCGTACCGGATCCGGTAGGGGATGGACGGTGTCTGCCCGTGGTCGCTCAGGATGTACAGGTCGTATGGCCGGCCCGGGAGGCGGCGCAGCACCCTCCGGATCTCGCCGATGCGCCGGTCCAGCGCGCGCAGGCTCTTGAGCGCGGTACGCGACGACGGGCCGAAATGGTGCGCGAACTCGTCGTACGCGTTGTACGTCGTGTAGATCGCCGGCACGCCCGTGTAGATGTCCAGCATGACGGCAAGCGTCTGGAGCTCGCGCAGGATGACGTTGGAGCCGATGTGCAGGAAGGGCAGGTACCACCAGTAGTAGGTGTACCGGCCGCGGAACTGGCTGACGAGCCTGTCGCGTTCTTCGCGCAGGTACTCCCAGATGCTCGCGACCAGCATCCGCAGCACGCGGATGGGGTGGAGCAGCAACAGTAGGAGGAGCCGGGTGCCGCCGAGGTTCTGGAAGAGCGGCTGCGGCTCACGTGCGGCGAGAGTGAAGATGGCGCGGCTGGCGCCGCCGTCGAAGAGGTTGACGTAGCTCGAGCCGCCGTCGAGGATCCCGTGCTCCGGCAGTCGGTCGCGGATGAGCTGCATGGACGGCCGCTGCGAGCCGATGACGATCCGTCGCTGCTCTTTCTCGTAGAACCGGAAAGCCGGGATGCGGTCCTTGGTGCCGTGGAAGATGGCGGCTTGCGCGGCGGGCGTCGCGCTGGGCAGGCCGGAAGGATAGCGCCGGAGCGTCCAGCCCTCGCGTTCGATCATCCGTTTGAGCTGCGGCATGTATCCGCGCTCCAGCGCGTGGACGAGGTCCTCGTGGGCCAGTGCATCGATCTGGATGACGACGAAGCCGCGGCGCGTGTCCTCGCGCCGGGCGCGCCGCTCGGCGGCGAAGGGCAGGTACTTGATGCCGTAGTACAGTCGGTAGAGCGCCCGGCGCAGGCGCCGCAGTCGGCCTGGCGGAGGCGATGGCCGCGGCGCCTCGACGTGCCGTGTGGACGGACCGGTGAGCGTGGCGGCGTCGTTCACGGAAGCAACCCGGCGAGCTGTCGGAGCAGTTCGCGGGGCTCGATCGGTTTGGCGAAATAGAGCGTGCACCCCGCCTCGAGGCACGCGCGTCGCTCGGCGGCGCCGGCGCGTCCCGTGAGTGCGACGATCACCGCATCGCGGGTCGCCGGGTGCGCGCGGAGCGCGCGGCAAACGTCGAGCCCCGGCTGGTCGGGGAGGCCGAGGTCGAGCACGACGGCTGCCGGGCCTTCCTCCGCGGCCTCCAGAGCCTCGCTCCCGGTGCCGGCCTCACGGACGCGGTAGCCCGCGTCTTCCAGCAGGATCCGGAACGCCTGGCGCAGGAAGCGGTCGTCCTCCACGATCAGGATCAGCCGGCGCGCGCTCATGGGTGCCCCTCTGAATGGTTACCCGCCGCCGCTGCTGCGAGTGGCGCGTCGCGCTCGAGGTCCTCGGTGAGGATCTGACGCCGCAGCAGCGTCGCGTAGACACCGCCGCGATCCAGCAGATCCGCGTGTCGTCCGCGTTCCACGATCCTCCCCCCGTCCAGCACGAGGATGATGTCCGCGTCTTTGACCGCGGTCACCCGGTGACTGATGATGAGGGCCGTCCGCCCTTCCAGGACGCGGCGCAACCCCGCGAGGATCTCGGTCTCCGTCTGCGTGTCCACGGCGCTCAGCGCGTCGTCCAGCACCAGGATGCGCGGGTCGCGCACGAGCGCGCGGGCGAGCGACAGCCGCTGACGTTGCCCGCCGGAGAGGTTGACGCCGCGCTCCCCGAGGCGCGTCTCGAGGCCGTTCGGCAGGACGGCGAGCGCTTCGTCCAGTCGCGACACCCTGAGGGCCTCGGCGAGACGGCCGTCCAGCGTCCTCCCGGGCGGGAGACCGAGCGCGATGTTGTCCGCGATGGTCTCGGAGAAGACGAACGGCTCTTGGGGGACGACGCCAATGGCCGCACGGACCTGCGCCGGATCGAGGCGCGTGAGTGGCACGCCGTCCAGCAGGATCTCGCCGGCGGTGGGATCGTACTGCCGGGTCAACAGCGCCACGATGGTCGACTTGCCGGCACCGGTCGGCCCCACGAGCGCGGCGGTCTTGCCGGCGGGGATACGGAAGGAGACGTGCTGGAGCACGTCCCGGTCGCTGCCCGGGTAGCGGAAGCTGACGTCGCGGAATTCGATCTCGCCATGCACCCGGTCCAAGCGGACCGGCTCGGCGCTCGCGCGCACGGCCGGCTCGGCGCGCATGATCGCGTCAATGCGGCCGAGGGCCGCCATGCCTCGCTCGAAGAGGTTGGTCACCCATCCGAGCGCGATCATCGGCCAGGTCAGCATGGCGAGATAGAAGCTGAAGGCGACGAACTCGCCGGCCGAGATCTCCCCGCGGATCGCCCCGCTGCCGCCGACCCACACCACGACGACGGTGCCCAGTCCGGTGAGGAGCGTCAGGGTGGGGTGGAACAACCCGGACGTGCGCGCGAGGGCCATGTTCTTCGCCAGGTACTCGGCGTTCAGCGCGTCGAACTCCCGCTCCTGTGTCGCTTCCAACGTGTACGCACGGACGATGCGCGCGCCGGCCAGGTTCTCTTGGACCATGTTGGACAGGACGCCGAGGTGGTCCTGGATGCGCGCGAAGCGGCGGTGGATGGTGCGGCCGAAGAGGATCACCACCGGCGGGAGCAGACTGAGCGGCAGCAGCGCGAGCGCGGTCAGCCGCGGGCTGATGCGCAGCATCAGCGTGAGCGCGAAGGCGGTGGAGAACAGCGTGTTCACCAGGTACATCACGCCAGGGCCGATGGCCATGCGCACGGCCTGCGTGTCGTTGGTCGCACGGCTCATCAGGTCGCCCGTGCGGTGGGTCGCGTAGAACGCGGCATCCAGCCGCAGGAGGTGCTCGAAGAAGGCGTCGCGCAGGTCGGTCTCGATGCGACGGCTCACCCCGTTGAGGATCTGCCGCATGCCGTAGCGTGCGATGCCGGCGGCGATGGCGAACAGGACGACGAGGCCGCCGTAGGCGAAGGCGGTGCCGAGCGTCGCGCCGGGCCGACCGATCGCGTCGATGGCGAGGCCGAGCAGTCGGGGTGAGACGGCTGCGAACGCGTTCGCGACCACGACGAGCGACAGCCCGAGGAGGATCGTGCCGCGATACGGGCGCAGGAACGGGCGGAGCGTGCGCAACAGCCTCATGGCACCAACCAGTGCGAGCCGTGTACCCTTCCCTTGGCGGATGTCCGCCGGCCTCGCACCGGAGCGGTGGCGCCGCGCCGCCGCACACGGGCGTGTCGCGGCTCCGGCGTCCCCGCTGCGGGGCGAAACCGCCCCCGCGGTGCGAGGCCGCCCCCGGTCCCCGGTGGGCCGGATCTGGCATGCGGGTTGCACCTTGGGGGTACGAAGGCGTGCCGGAAGGGCAGGCGTACGCGTCGAACTTACCTACAAAAGCGGTTCCGTTCAAGCGCGGAATCTCTCTCCCCGAGGAGGGGCACGATGGCCAGGAAGAGAGGATGGATCGCTCTGCTCGTCGTGCTGCCGGTCGGCCTGGCGCCGGTCGCGTGCGGCGATGGTCAGGACGAGCGCGCGGCTCTGGAGCAGGAGGAGCTGAGCCGGGAGCTGGACCTGGCACTCCGGGGTGACACCGGTTCGGCCACTTTCGGGGACACGGCCGCCACCACCGTGGAAGAGCCCGCGCCTCAGCCCGCCCCGCAGCCGGCGCCGCGCGCGCAGACTCCGCGCCGGCCACAAACGCAACCGCAGCCCCAGCCGAGTCAGCCGACGCCGCCGCGGAGCGAGCCCGCGCCCCAGCCACGCATGGAGACGCTGACCGTGCCGACAGGAACGACGTTCGCCGTGCGGCTGGACGAGACGATCTCGACGGATCGGAACGCGCCGGGCGACCCGTTCACCGCCACGCTGGCGGACCCGATCGTGGGCGCGGATGGCACGGTGCTGATCCCTGCGGGCGCGATCGTGCGCGGCCGCGTGACCGCGGTGGACAAGTCGGACCACGTCGGGGACATGGCCGTCATCAAGCTGGCGTTCGAGAGCATCTCCTTCAACGGCCGCAGCTACCCGCTCCAGGCGACGGTGGTCGAGGCGAACCCGGAGCGGCGCACGCGCACGACGGCCAAGGAATCCGCGGCCAAGGTCGCGGTCGGCGCTGCGGCGGGCGCGCTGCTCGGTCAGGTCCTCGGGAAGAACACGGAGTCTACACTCAAGGGCGCAGCGGTGGGCGCTGCCGCCGGCACCGCCATCGCCATGGGGACGGCCGATGTGGACGCGGTGTTGCCGGCCGGCTCGCGGATGGTCATTCGGCTGGACGCGCCGATCGAGGTGACGCGGACGGTGATGTGACCGGCGTCGCGTGGTGATCCGGGGCGACGCACGCTCCTCTCACGAAACACGTGCCCGGGCGGACGGGGGTGCAGGTCCCCGTCCGCCCGGGCACCGTCGTGTTCAGAAGCCCGCTGCGCTCCCGCCGACCCGCGGGTCGGGCACGCCCACCCAGACATCGCCTTGACGGAGGATCGAGGGGGCGTTGCCGATGTAGCCGCTCCGCGGCTGCACGGTGTGACCCAGCGCCTCCAGCGCGCGCACCGTCTCCGGCGCGAGACCGCCTTCCTCGTAGAACAATACGTCCGGCAGGTGCTGGTGGTGGATGCGCGGCGCGGTCACCGCAGCGGTGAGGTCCAGCCCGTGGTCCACGACGTTGGACAGGACCTGGAACACCGCGGTGATGATCCGCGGCCCGCCCCGGGCGCCGGTGACGAGCCACGGCCGGTCCTGCTCGTCCAGCACGATGGTGGGCGTCATGGCGGACAGCATCCGCTTGCCCGGCTCGATCGCATTCGCCTCGCCCTGCACCAGTCCGTACATGTTCGGCGCGCCGGGCTTGCTGGCGAAGTCGTCCATCTCGTCGTTCAGCAGGAAGCCGGCGCCGGTGACCGTGACGGCCGAGCCGAACAGCTCGTTGATGGTCGTCGTCAACGCGACGGCGTTCCCTTCCGGATCGACGATGGAGAAATGGGTCGTGTGCGCGCCCTCCTCGACGGGCACGGCGCCAGCGACGATCTCGCTGGATGGCGTGGCCCGCTCGCGCGAGATGGTGGCGCGCCACGCCGCGGCGTGCTCGCGCGAGAGCAGCCGCGCGCGCGGGATCTCCACGAAGTCCGGGTCGCCGAGGAAGTGGTTGCGGTCCGCGAACGCGCGCCGCATCGCCTCCGCGACGAGGTGCAGCGTCGGCGCGGTGCTCCAGCCGAGCCGGCCGAGGTCGTCGTTCTCCAGGATGTTCGCGATGAGCGCCAGCGTGATCCCGCCCGACGAAGGCGGCGGCATCGAGATGATCCGCCGGCCGCGGTAGCGGAACTCGATGGGCTCGCGCCAGCGCGGCTCGTAGCTGCGCAGGTCCTCATGGGTGATGATGCCGCCGCCGCGCTGCATTTCGGCCACGATTAGATCCGCCGTCTCGCCCTCGTAGAACCCGGCGGGGCCTCGCTCGGCGATGCGTTCGAGCACGGCCGCGAGATCGGGGTTCCGCCACGTGTCGCCGGGCCGCGGCGGGCGCCCGCCGGGCAGGAACAACGCCGCCGAAGCGGGGAAGCGCGCGAGCCGCGCCGAGTCGTTCCGGATCGCGGCGGCGAAGTGCGAATCCACGGCGAAGCCGTCGCGGGCCAGACGGATGGCGGGCTCGAGGAGCTCGCGCCACGGCTTGGTGCCGAAGCGCTGGTGTGCGGCCCACAGCCCTGCCACGGCGCCGGGAACGCCGGCGGCGAGGTGGCCGGTGATGGAGCGGTCGGTGGGCTCGCCGCGCTCGTCGAGGTACATGTCGCGGGTCGCGGCGAGGGGCGCGCGTTCGCGGAAGTCGAGGGCGGCGGTGCGACCGTCCGCGAAGTACGCCACCATGAAGCCGCCGCCGCCGATGTTGCCCGCCTCCGGGTACACCACGGCGAGGGCGAACGCGGTCGCGACCGCTGCGTCCACCGCGTTGCCGCCGGCCCGGAGCACGTCCACGCCCACGGCGGTGGCCAGCGGCGCGTCGGTGACGACCATCGCCCGCGGCGCGCGCGCCGTGCCTGGGTCGCCCGTGTGCCGCCACGTGGACGGCACAGGCGGCGCCGCGGCCACGCGGGCGGATTCGAGCGGTTGTTCGACGGGGCGGGGCGCGCCGCAGGCGGCGAGCCCCGCCACGAGTCCGAGCAGTGGGATGAGGGCGGTGGTCCTCAGAACCCGATGCGCACTCCGCCGCGGAGCTGCGACATCTTCGAGGAATTGTCCTCCACGCCCTCGCGCTGATGGAACGTCCAGTAGCGGCCCCATTCCAGGAACAGGGTGTGCTTGGCCGACGGCTTGTACTCGAAGCCCGCGCCCGTCATGAGCGCCAGGTCAGGGTCCCAACGATCGAGCGACGGGACGCCGTAGATGAGTGCACCGGCGCCGCCGGTCAGGTACATGCCGAGCGGGCCGCCGCCGCCGGTGCGCAGCCGGCCCGAGAGCATCGCGGTGACGAGCTGCCCGCTGCCGCTGTCGGTCACGGCGTTGTTCGCGTCCGGGTCGCGGAGTTCATAGCGGGCCGGCGCGAAGGTGCCTTCGACGCCGAGCGTCAGCGCCCCGAACTCGCGGTGCAGGCCGAGCCCGCCGGAGAACGACGAGCCGAACGCCCAGATCGAGCTGCTGCCGGGGTCGTAGACACGGCCGGGGCTGAGGAGACCGCCGACCCAGGCGCTGACCCACGTCTTCGGTGCTCGCTGGGGTTGGCCGAACTGCGCCTCCGCCGGTACCGCGGAGAGGAGGAGCGCCGCCGCCGAGAGGTAGACTACTGCCTTCATGGGTACTGCTACCACCTGTACTGCGAGTGGAGAAGGAGGGGCTCAGGAGCCGAGCTCCGCGAGCGCCCGGATCGCGCACGCCGCGAGGGCGGCCGCCCCGCGCGGCAACACGCGCTCTTCGATATCGAAATTGGGGTGGTGATGTTCCCTCGGCGGCTCCAGCGCCGCGCCCAGCCAGAAGAAGAAGCCGGGCGCCTCGCGCTGGTAGAGCGCAAAGTCCTCCGCGCCCATCATGGGCTCGGCCTCGGCCACGGCATCGACGCCGAACGCATCCGCGAACGCCGCGGCGGCGAGATCCGTCATGCGGGCATCGTTGACCACGGGCGGGTAGCCCGGCCGCAGGTCCAGCGTGGCGCGGCCGCCCAGCGCCTCCGCGACCCGCAGCGCACGGCGCAGCTCGCCGTGGAGGGTCTCCCTCACGTCCTCCTCGAAGTAGCGGACCGTGCCGGCGAGCGCCACGCGCTGCGCCAGCACGTTCTCCGCCACGCCGCCCTCGATCCGGCCGATGGTGAGGACGCCGCTGGCCATGGGCGAGATACGGCGGGCCACCGCGTTCTGGCAGGCGAGGATCACGTGCGCGGCGAGGACGACGGCGTCGATCCCTTCGTTGGGACGCGCCGCGTGGGCGCTCACGCCCTCGATGGTGGCGCGGAACGTGTCCGAGCCGGCCATGAGCGGCCCGGCCCGCACGAACAGCTTGTGCGCCGGCAGGTGCGCCCCGACGTGCATGCCGAAGATGGCATCCACGCCTTCCATGGCGCCGTCCTCGATCATCCTCGCCGCCCCGCTCTTGTTCTCCTCGTCCGAGCACTCTTCCGACGGCTGGAAGAGCAGCCGGACAGTGCCCGGGGGGAGCTCGCCGCGCGCGTGCGCGTCTGCGAGGAGGCGCGCCGCGCCGACCAGGCAGGCCACGTGGGCGTCGTGCCCGCACGCGTGCATCACACCAGGCACCGTGGAGCGGTAGGGCACCTCGTTCGCCTCCTGGATCGGCAGCGCGTCCATGTCCGCTCGCAGCGCGACGACCGGGCCGTCGCCGTTCTCCAGCTCGGCGACGACGCCGGTGATCCCGACCCCGCGGCGCACCTTGTAGCCCAGTGCGGCGACCCGCGACGCCGCGGCCTCGGCGGTGCGCGTCTCGCGGAACGCGAGCTCCGGGTGGCGGTGCAGGTCGCGTCGCAGTTCGACCAGCTCGTCCTGGAGGCGTTCGGCCTGCCGGAGTAACGACGTCATGGTGAGGATCCATGGGCGCGGGTCGGCCCTCCCGGACGCGTGCGTGTCCGTGGCCGCTCCCGGCCTGCCCGCTCCTTCGGTTGCCTGGACCGTATGGGCCCGATTAGCTTAGGGGCCCGAATCTATTCCTGGACGTGTAATCGTGGCAAGGCCTTAGACCATGAGTGCAGCACGCCCGCTGGATCCCAGGCTGACCGAGCAACGCAACCCGCGCAGCGCCCGGATCGACCAGCTTTCCACCATAGAGATCGTCGACCTGATCAACGCCGAGGACCGCATGGTCGCCGAGGCGGTGGGCGAGGAGCGCGAGGCGATCGCACGTTGCATCGACCTCGTCGTGGACTCCCTCCGGAAGGGCGGCCGCCTGATCTACGTGGGAGCCGGCACGTCCGGCCGGCTCGGCGTGCTGGACGCCGCGGAGATGCCTCCGACCTACCGGACGGACCCCGAGATGGTCCAGGGCATCATTGCGGGGGGCTACGCCGCGCTGGTGCGCGCGCAGGAGGGCGCGGAGGACTACCCGGAAGACGGCGCCCGGGCGATCGACGAGCGCAACGTCGGCCCCAACGACTTCGTTCTCGGCATCGCGACGTCCGGCACGACGCCGTTCGTCCACGGTGCCTTGCGGCGCGCGCGCGAGCGGGGTGCGCGGACCGGCTTCCTGCTGTGCACGTATCCCAGCGAGGAGCTGCTGAAGACGCACGACGTGGTGATCGCCCCGCTGGTCGGGCCGGAGGTGATCACGGGCTCGACCCGCATGAAGGCGGGCACTGCCACGAAGATGGTGCTCAACACCATCAGCACGGCGGCGATGGTGAAGCTGGGCAAGGTGTACGGCAACCTGATGGTGGACCTCCAGGTCACCTGCGAGAAGCTGCGGGACCGCGGCCAACGGATCCTGATGGAAGTGCTGGGCGTGGACCGGCCGACGGCCGCGGGCCTGCTCGAGGCGTCCGGCGGGCACGTGAAGACGGCCATCGTGATGGGCAAGCTCGGTTTGGATGCGGAGGAAGCGCGGAAGCGGCTGGAGGAAGTGGGAGGCGTGGTCGCGCGCCTGGTCGGCGACCTGGAGGCGGCGTGAAGGTCATCGGCATGATCTCCGGCACCTCGCTGGACGGCATCGACGCGGCGCTCGTCGAGCTCGAAGGCGGTGACGACGGCGAGGTCCGCTGGCGCGTGTGCTCGTTCGTGACGGTGCCGTACTCCCCGGCCCAGCGGGAGGAGATCCACACGGCGATCGTACGCGGCGGTGCGGCGGAGTTGTGTGCGCTGCACATGCGTCTCGGCGAGTGGTTCGCCGCCGCCGCGCTGGACGCGTGCCGCGCCGCCGGCGTCGCTCCCTCGGAGGTGGACCTGATCGGCTCCCATGGGCAGACGGTCTGGCACATCCCTCCTGCGGGAGGTCGCCGCGGCGCGACGCTCCAACTCGGCTGCCCGGCAACGATCGCGGAGCGGACGGGCATCCCGGTGGTGAGCGACTTCCGGAGCCGCGACATGGCGGCCGGCGGCGAGGGCGCGCCGCTGGTGCCGTGGGTGGACCGGCTGCTGTTCTCGGCGCGGGGGCGACGGCGCGCGCTGCAGAACATCGGCGGCATGGGCAACGTGACGTGGCTGCCGCCGCGAGGCGATGACTCGCCCCTGCTCGCCTTCGACACCGGCCCCGGCGTCGCGCTCATCGACGCCGCAGTCGAGCTGGCGACCGGCGGTCGTCAGACGTTCGACCGGGGCGGGGAGTGGGCTGATCGCGGCCGTGTGCGGGAACCCCTGCTCGCGGAGCTCCTCGCCCACCCGTTCTTCGACCAGCCGCCGCCCAAGTCCACCGGCCGCGAGGTGTTCGGCCGGCCGATGGTGGAGGCGATCGTCGCGCGGCACGGGCCGCTGGACGAGCAGGGCTGGGCGGACCTCATCGCCACCCTCACGGCGTTGACGGCCCGGTCCATCGGGGATGCCTACCGTCGCTGGGTGCTGCCGCGGGGCGTGGACGAGGTCTTTCTCACCGGCGGCGGCGCGCGCAACCCGGCGCTCTTCCGGATGATCCAGGCCGAGCTGGATCCGATCCCCGTGCACCCGGGCGAGGGGCTCGGCATCGACCCGGACGCCAAGGAGGCAGTGGCCTTCGCCGCCCTGGCGTGGGCCCACGTGCACGGCTTGCCGGGCAACGTGCCCGAGGCGACCGGCGCGGCGGGGCCACGCGTCCTCGGCAGCTACACGCCCGGCGCCCGGGATCCCGGACCCCTTCGCGGCTCTCGGCGACACCTGACGCAGGCGGGCACATGAAGGCCATCGCACAGGTCCTCTTCCCGGCGCTGCGCTGGAAGGACGGATCGGGCTTCGACCACGAGGAGCAGCGGATCGAGGAAGCCCTCCGCATTGGCGTGGGCGGATTCATCCTCTTCGGCGGTGAAGCGGCCGCCGTCCGTGAGCTGACGTCCGACCTGCGGCGCCGGAGCCGCACGCCGCTGTTGATCGGCGCCGATCTGGAGCGCGGCGCGGGGCAGCAGTTCCGCGGCGCGACCCAGCTGCCTCCGGCGGCCGCCCTGGCGGCGCTCGACGACCTCGACATCACACGCCGGGCCGGCGAGCTGACGGCCCGGGAGGCCCGCGCGTTGGGCGTGGACTGGGTGTACGCGCCGGTGGCCGACCTGGACCTCGAGCCGCGCAACCCGATCGTCGGCACGCGCTCGTTCGGCGCGGATCCCGCGCGCGCAGCGGCCCACGTCACGGCGTGGATCGAGGGCTGCCGGGCCGGCGGCGCGCTCTCCTGCGCGAAGCACTTCCCCGGCCACGGCCGGACGCTCGCCGATTCCCACGCAGAGCTGCCGGTGGTCGCGGCAGAGCGCCACGAGCTCGAGACCGACCTGGCGCCGTTCCGCGCCGCCATCCGCGCCGGTGTGGACGCCGTCATGACCGCGCACGTGGCGTTTCCCGCCCTCGACCCGAGCGGAGCGCCCGCCACGCTCTCGAGCGCCATCATCCAGGGACTGCTCCGGGACGAACTGGGCTTCCACGGCGCGGTGTCCACCGACGCGCTGAACATGCAGGGGGTGATCGAGGGAGGCGGCGAGGGTGGTGCGGCGGCGGTGCGTGCGCTGGCGGCGGGTTGCGATGTGCTGCTCTACCCGGCGGAGCCGGCCGCGGCGGCGGCCGCGCTGGAAGACGCGCTCGGCGGTGCGTTGCCGCACGCTCGGGCGGAGGCCGCTCTCGCCGCGATCGCGCGCCTCCGTCAGCGGGCCAACACGATGACGCCACAGAACGCCGAGTGGGGCCGCGCCGAGGATCACGCCTGGGCGCTGTCCGTCGCGGAGCGGACACTCCGGGTCGTGCGCGGCGAGCCGCTGCGGCTGCCGGATGCGCTGGACCTCCTCACCGTGGATGACGACGTGGGTGGCCCGTTCCCGCCCGGCCCGCGGGACGCGTTCCCAGCGACGCTCCGCTCCAGCGGCGCCGAAGTGACGGAAGTGGCTCAGCCCACGCCGGGCCGCCCCCTCGTCATCGCGGTGTACGCGGACATCCGCGGCTGGAAGGGGAGGGCCGGGCTCTCGACGCGGGCCGTCGCGGCCGTGGCGAACGCGCTCGAAGTGGCGCCGGATGCGACGGTCGTCCTGTTCGGGCACCCGCGTCTCGCCGCCGAGCTCCCGGCGAAGGCAACCCACGTCCTCGCCGCCTGGGGCGGCGAACGTCTGATGCAGGAGGCCGCTGCCCGCCGCCTCGCGGCAGGGCGCACAGACGAGTGACCGGGCAGTGCACGTCACCGAGGCCGTGACGCACCCCGCTCCCGCGCCGGTACGCCGCCGGATCGCGCGGCGGCTCCCGGCGACCCGCGCAGCCCCCCTCCTCGCGGGCGTTCTCCTCCTCCACCTCGTCCTCGCCCTCCTCGCGTTCGATCCGACGCCGTTCACGGGCGGCGACAACGCGGGCTACGTCACCCTCGCCCGCTCGCTGCTCGAGCGCCGCGCCTACCTCGACCTGTACGACCCGGCCGCGCCGCCGCACAGCCAGTATCCGCCCGTCTTCCCCGCGGTGCTCGCCGTCGCGCTTGCCGCCGGCATCACCCCATGGGTGGGGCTCAAGCTGCTGGTCGTCGGCTTCTCGCTCGTCGCCGTCGGTTTCACCTTCCTCTGGCTCCGCCGCCACGGCTGGCCCGGCACCGCGCCCTGGGTCGCGCTGCTCGTCGCGGTCAGCCCCGGCGTGCTGGAGCAGAGTCACTGGGTCCTCTCCGACGTCCCGTTCTGGGCGTTCACCATGGTGGCGCTGTGGGCGTTCGAACGCCTCGGCCCCGACGACTGGAGGCGTTTCGCCGTCGCCGTCGCTGCCACCGTCCTCGCGTACTTCACCCGCTCGGCCGGGCTGCCGCTCGTGGTCGCCGCGATGCTGTGGCTCGCCCTCCGCCGCCACTGGCGTCAGCTCGCCGTCTTCACGCTCATCATCGCGCCGCTCGCCACGCTCTGGTGGCTCCGGGCCCGCGCCCTGGGCGGGGTGGATTACGTCGAGCAGTTCCTGATGGTGAACCCCTACGCTCCGGAGCTGGGGCGCATCGGGCCACGGGAGTTCCTGGAGCGGGTCATTGAGAACGACCGGCGCTACATCGGCATCCACTTGCCGGCGCTGCTCCTCGGCCTGGAAGGCCGCCTGCTGCTGCCGCTCAGCGGCGCGATCCTCCTGCTGGCCGCACTCGGCTGGGGCGGCCGCATGCGGCGGCCCGGCGTCCCGGAGCTGTTCCTCCCGCTCTACGCCGGTCTGCTGCTCTCCTGGCCTCACGTCTGGTCGGGCAAGCGCTTCCTCCTCCCGGTGCTCCCGGCGATCCTCGCCTACGCCGGCATCGGCCTGTGCCGGGTCTCCCGCCGCTTCGCCCCGCGACTGGCGCGCGTCGCCGCCCCTGCGGGCGCGTTGCTGGTGCTGGCCGCGGCGGCGCCCGCTGTCCACGAGGCAGCGGTGACGGGTGTCGAGTGCACGCGTCTCTACGCGCTGGGCGAGCGGTACCCGTGCGTGGACCAGGACTGGCGCGACTACTTCGAACTGGCGGAGTGGGCCCGCCGGGCGCTCCCGGACGGTGCGGTGGTGCTCTCGCGCAAGCCGCGGTTGTTCTACCTGATCAGCGGCCATCCCGGGCGCGTCTATCCGTTCAGCGCGGATCCCGATACGTTCTTCGCCGCGGCGCGTGATGCAGGGGCGCGCTACGTCGTCATGGATTACCTGGACCTGCTCGGCCTGCGGTATCTCGCGCCGGTGCTGGTGAGGCGTGCTGCGTCGTTCTGTGTGATGCGGTCGTTGGGCCCGACCCGGGCGGTGCTGTTCGGCATCCTGGGTGATTCCACGGACGTGCAGTCTCCGCCGGGCGAGTCGGAAGCCAAGGAAGACGCGGTGTACGCGATCTGTCCCGACGAATTCTGGCGGGATCGGGGACCATCGGCGGACGAGGACGCGCCTGGTCCGCAGTGAGGGGCGGGCGCGACTTCCGCGGCCGTGGAGCGGGCCTTCAACCAGGGGGCAGCGGCGGACATGGAGACTCTGGATTGGATCGTCGTCGGGCTGTACCTGGTCGTGACCATCGCCATCGGCCTCTATCTCTCGCGCCGCGGCTCACGGTCGATGGCGGACTTCTTCGTGTCCGGCCGTTCGCTGCCCTGGTGGTTGGCGGGCACGTCCATGGCCGCGACGACGTTCAGCATCGACACGCCGCTCTACGTCGCGGGGCTGGTCGCGCGGCAGGGCGTGGCCGGCAACTGGCAATGGTGGTCGTTCGGCATCAGCCACGTCATCCTGATCTACATCTTCGCGCGGCTGTGGCGCCGCGCGGAGATCATCACCGACGCCGAGCTGATCGAGCTCCGCTACGGCGGCCGGCCCGCGGCGGTGCTCCGCGGTCTGCGTGCCTTCCTCTTTGCCGTTCCCATCAACGTGATCGGCATGGGCTACGCCATGCTGGCCGCGCGCAAGGTCGTGGTGGCGCTGGGGCTCGCGGACGTGCTGCCGTTCGACGTGGGCGGAGACCCGAACCTCACCGCCGTGATCGTGGTCGCCGTGCTCACGCTGGTGTATGCGGGGATCGCGGGGCTGTGGGGCGTCGTCACGACGGACTTCTTCCAATTCTTCCTCGCACTCTTCGGCGCCATCCTGGTCGCGGCCCTGGCGATCGGCGAGGTGGGCGGCTTGGGGGAGCTGCGGGCGCGGTTGGTCGCGAGCGGACTCGAGGATCGCATGGCGTTCCTGCCGTTCGGCGAGGCCGCGCAGCTCGGCGTGGCGACGTTCCTCGCGTACCTCGGGATCCAGTGGTGGGCGTTCCGGCGCTCGGACGGCGGCGGCGAGTTCGTGCAGCGCCTCGCGGCATCGAAGGACGAGGCCGAGGCGGAGCGGGCGACGTGGCTGTTCAACATCCTCAATTACGTCGTCCGCACATGGCCGTGGGTGCTCGTGGGCCTCGCGGCGCTGGTCGTGTACCCGGACCTGCTGGCTCCGGGCAGCGACCCCGAGCTCGGCTACCCGCGTCTCATGCTCGACTTCCTGCCGGTGGGTGTGCTCGGCCTCGTCGTCGCTTCACTGCTCGCGGCGTTCATGTCCACCGTCTCGACGCAGATCAACTGGGGCGCGAGCTACATCGCCAACGACCTCTACCAGCGGTTCGTGCATCGGGACGCCTCGCAGCGGGAGCTCGTGTGGGTCGGCCGCATCTCGTCGGTGGTGCTCACCGCGATGGCCGCTTGGGTCGCGTTCCACGCGCAGGACATCGGCACGATCTTCACGTTCATCATCGCCATCGGCACGGGCCCGGGCGCCGTGCTGATCCTGCGCTGGTTCTGGTGGCGGATCAACGCGTGGGCGGAGATCGCGAGCATGGTCGCTGGACTCCTCATCGCGCTGCTGCTCTACGTGCCGCGCGTGGATTGGGCGGCGTTCGGCGCGCCCGCGCGGCCGCTGGCGCTTCTCGCGCAGGTGATCCAGCCCGTTGCAGACTTCGGCACGGCGGGCGTCCTCGCCATCACGGCGTTCGGCACGGCGGCGATCTGGCTCACGGTCATGTTCCTGACGCGGCCCGAGTCCGATGGGGTCCTGGATCGCTTCTACGCCCGTGCGCGGCCGGGCGGCCCCGGCTGGCGGCGTCAGCGCGAACGCACGGGGCTCGCGCCGCTCCAGGACCTCTCGACGGACGTGTGGAGCACGGTCTGCGGCGTCGGCCTCGTCTTCGGCGCGATGTTCGCCGTCGGCGGCGCGCTGCTGCTGAGGTGGGAGACGGCCGTGGTATCCATTCTGGTCGCCGTTCTTTCCGGCGTGCTGCTGGTGCGGCTGCGTGCAGCCGTGGCTCAAACCGGGAGCCGGGTATGAGAGCCGTGCGGCGTGGTGGAGGGCATGGGGCCGGGATGCCCAGGCGTTGGCGCGGAGCGGCGGCGCCCGCGGCCGCCGTCGTTCTCGCGCTGCTCGCGAGCGGCGCGTGCGGCCCCTCCGCGCCGCTGCCCACGCCGGCGCCGCCGCCGGTGCCCGCCGCGCCGGCCGCTCCTGGAGTGGAGCCGTCGCTCCCGCCGATCCCGCCACGGGACGAGCCGCTCTCGCTCTCGGTGGTCTATCCGCCCGCGGGCGCACGGATCGCGACCCGCGACTCGAACTTCATCTTCGGCTCCACCAACACGGGCCGCGCCCGCCTGCTGATCAACGGCCAGCCCGTGGCCGTCGCGCCGAACGGCGCGTTCCTCGCCTTCCTCCCCGTCCCGCCGGACGGCGTGTACGTGCTGGAGGCCACGGCGGGCGCGCAGACGGCGCGCCTCGAGCACGCGGTCGTCCCGCCCGCGCCCGACCCGCCGCCGAGAGGGGCCGAGATCCAGGCGCGCAGCATCACGCCGCGAGGCGCCTGGGCGGCGCTGCCGGGCGAACGCATTGACGTCTCCTTCCGCGGCACCGCGGGCGGACAGGCCTGGCTCGTGCTGCCGGACGGCACGCGCGTCCCGCTGCTCGAGCTGCGTTCGGGGCCGAGGCAGGAGCCCAGCGTGGACCCGATCGCGCGGCCTGCCGAGGTCACGCCGGGCTGGGCGGAGTACCGCGGCTACTTCGCCGCACGGCCCCTGCGCGCCGCGGATGCACAGCTCGAAACGCCGATCATCGGTTCGCTCGACTCCACCCAGGGGGGGCCGGGGGCGACCACGACGCGGCGCGGCGGCGCTGCGCCCGCGCGCATCGAACTCATCGTCGGCAACGACACGACGCGCGCGCCGCTCCCTCTGAACCTCGCCATCGTGGACCCGGCGCGGCCGCCGGTGGGGATCGCCCGGGACCCCGGCCCGCCAGGCCAGACCGACATGGTCGTGGTCGCGCGCCCGGCGCCGGGCGCGACATCCCACTTCTTCTGGCCGAACGGCACGGAGCTGACGTTGACGGGGCAGCGCGGGGGCGAGCTGCGGGTGCGCCTGGGCCGGGCCCTCGATGCCTGGGTGCCCGTCGGCGAGGTGCGGCTGGAGCCGCCCGGGACGCCGCCGCCCGTCACCCTGGTGGGCAACGTGCGCATCGCCCACAACCCCGCGTACCTCGAGGTGCTCTTCCCGGTCACCCGCCGCGTTCCGCTGCACGTCGAGGAAGGCGAGCGACGGGTGGACATCCTGCTGTACGGCGCCGTCAGCGCGACGGACCGCATCCGCCTCGGCCCGTTCGACCCGTTCCTGGACCGCGCGGAGTGGAGCCAGGAGCAGGACAGCGTCTACCGCTTCACACTGTACCTGGGTGCGCAGCCCTGGGGCTGGGACGCGAGCTGGACGGACGCCGGCCTCGCCGTCCGCATCCGCAGGCCGCCGACGGTGGACGCCAACGCTCCCCTCGACGGCCTCCTCGTGGTCGTGGATCCCGGCCACGGCGGCAGCGAGCGCGGCGCCCGCGGCCCCACGGCCCTCGCCGAGGCGGACGCCAACCTCGCCGTGGCGCTCGCCCTCCGGGATGCACTCCAGCGAGCAGGCGCGCGCGTGATCATGACCCGTGAGGAAGACGTCACCGTGCCGCTCTACGCGCGTACCTACGCCGCCGAGTCCGCCGGCGCGCACCTCCTGGTGTCCGTTCATCACGATGCGTTCCCGGACGGCGTCAACCCATTCCGGAACTACGGCACCGGCGTGTACTACTTCCACCCGCACTCGGCCGAGTTCGCCCGCCAGGTCCAGCGCGAGTTGCAGCGCGCCACCGGGCTGCGGGACCTGGGCATCGTGCGGGCCAGCCTCGCCCTGGCGCGGCCGCGCTGGTTGCCGGCCGTCCTCACCGAGGGCATGTTCATGATGGTCCCGCAGCAGGAGGCAGCGCTGCGCTCGCCCGCGATGCAGCGGCGGCTCGGGGAGGCGATCGCCCGCGGCATGGAGGCGTTCGTCCTCCGCAACGCCATCGTGCGGTGAGGCACGGCTCCCTCCGCGGAGGGGTGACGCCGCCGACGCTGCGCTGCCGCCAGGAGCACACGGCCCCGAACGCTCGAGTCTCACATGATGTGGTTGCGACGCCGTCCGCCCGTCTATCCGGCCTGCGCCACCGCCGCGCTCGCCGTCGCGCTCGCCTGCGCCAGCGCGACCCGCGCCGCCGCACAGGTCCCGCCCCACGAGAACTGGCAGACGTTCCGCACCGAGCGCTTCCGCATCACCTTCTCGCCGGGCCTCGAGGCGCTCGCTCGTCATGCCGCCGAGCGCGCGGAGGCGACGTACGCGCAGCTCGCCCGCGAGCTGGGCCCGGGGCCGCGCGGCGTCATCGACATCCTGCTCACGGCCGACGCGGACGTCACCAACGGCTTCGCGACGCCGTTCCCGTCCAACCGCATCGTCGTCTACGCGACGCCCCCGGTGGACGACATCGGGCTCGGCTACACCCGTGACTGGGTCGAGCTCGTCATCGCACACGAGCTCGTGCACATCTTCCACATGGACCGCGCGGGCCTGGTGGGCCGCGTCGGCCGGAGCATCTTCGGCCGCGTGCCCACGGGCTGGCCCCTGTTCCCGGTGATCGGGACGCCGCAGTGGTCCATTGAGGGCCTTGCCACGTACTACGAGTCGCGCCTCACGGGCCTCGGCCGGGTGCACGGCCCGCTCCACGAAATGATCCTGCGCACGGCGGTACTCGAGGGCCGCTTCGAGTCCATTGACCAGGCGAGCGGCTACGGGCCCCGGTGGCCGGTGGGGTACCGCTCCTACGTCTACGGCTCGATGTTCCTCGACCACCTCGCCCGGCGTCACGGCCCGGAGGTCCTGAGGGAGATCGTGGGCCGGACCGCAGGCGCGGTCATCCCGCCGACAGTCGCGTTCGACCGCATCGGCCGGAAGGCGACCGGCACGAGTTTCACCGCGGAGTGGGAGGCGTGGCGCAGTGAGCTGGTCGCCCGCTACACACGCCTCGCCGATTCGCTTCGTGCAGAGGGGCTGACACAGTCGGAGTCGCTCACGTCCGGCGGATACTCGACGCTCTACCCGCGTGTCGCGGCAGACGGCCGCGTCGCCTTCGCCGACGTGGACGGCCGCAGCGCCAGCGCCACGCGGGTGCTCGATCCCGAGACCGGCGAGGTCCGCACGCTGGCGAGGCGCAACGGCAGCGGCCCTTCCGCCTGGCTCCCCGATGGTTCGCTGCTCATCGCGCAGCTCGAGCTCGTGGACCAGCACCGCATGGTCCACGACCTCTACCGGGTGGCCCCGAACGGCGCGGAGCAGCGCCTCACACACGCGGCGCGGCTCTCCGAGCCCGATGTCGCGCCGGACGAGCGCCGTGTGGTCGCGGTCCAGCGCGGCGAAGGCAGAACACGCCTCGTCGTCTACGACCTCGAGACCGGAGAGCTGCGGGAGCTGCACGCGGAAGATCCGGCGGCCGAGTGGGCGCTGCCGCGCTGGTCGCCGGACGGCACGCGTATCGCCGTCAGCCGATGGCTGCCCGGCGGTCTGTACGACGTGGTGGTGCTGGACACGCTGGGCCGCGTGCAGCGAGAGCTCACGCGCGACCGCGCCCTGGACACGGCCCCGGCGTGGTCGCCCGACGGCCGCTACGTGATCTTCTCCTCCGACAGGAGCGGCATCCCCGACCTGTTCGCCTACGACCTCGCCGCGGAAGACGAGGCGAACGCTTTGCGCCAGGTCACCCGCGTCCTCACCGGCGCGTTCTTCCCGGACGTCTCGCCGGACGGCCGCTGGATCTACTTCGCGGGTTACCACGCGGACGGCTACCGCATCGAGCGGATCCCGTTCGACACGACCACGTGGCACCCGGTCCCGCCGCGGGCACTCGCCTTCGCCGCCGAGGACGGCGACGCGATCCTGCCGCGGCCCGGCTCGGCGCCCGGAGAAGGGCAGGGCGGCGAGGCGCGTGCGTACTCGGCATTGCCCACGCTCCTGCCACGCGCATGGTTGCCTCTCGCCTACGATGAGGGCGCGCCGGGCTTCTTCGTCGGTGCGAGCACGTTTGGCGAGGACCTGGTCGGCCGCCACGCCTACAGCGCCTACGCCGCCATCACGGTGAACCGCGATGAGCCCCGCTTCGCGGGCGGCCTCTCCTACGCGTGGGCCGGACTCGGCAACCCCGTCCTCGGGCTGAGTGCGTCCCGCGAATGGGATCACGCCGGGTCCGTGCGGCTGCCGGACGGCGGCCCCGGCGACGTCGTCTCACGCGAAGACATCGTCTCCGTGTCTGCTACCGTGCTCCGCAGGCGCTGGCGCACCGCCGCCTCGCTCACGCTCGGCGCCGAGCACGTGCAGGAGCGGTTCTTCATCGAAGATGCGCCGGACCTGCGCCTCACGGACGACTACGACAGGCTCGTCGGCGCCTTCGCCCGCGTCTCGTTCGGCAACGCGCGGCTCTACTCCTACTCCATCAGCCGGGAGGACGGCGTCTCGCTCACCGTCACCGCGCGCCGCCGATGGGACACCGACCCGTCCGGGGTCGCCGACCGGAGCTACGACGAGGCCACGGCGTGGGGCGCCGTGTACAAGGCGATCCCCGCCTTCGGTTTCGCCAACCACGTCCTTGCCCTGCGCGCGAGCGCCGTCTGGCGCGAGGGCCCGGGCGCGAGCCTCGTGGACCTGGGCGGCGCGTCCGGCACGACGTTGGACCTGGGCTTCGGGACCATCGGCACCCGCGCGCTGTTCCTCCCCGTGCGCGGCTTCCCGGACAAGGTGCGGCGCGGCACCCGCGCATGGTCCGCCAGCGTCGAGTACCGGTTCCCGGTCGCCCTCATCGACCGCGGCGCGCGGCTGTTCCCGTTCTACTTGGACCGCCTCTCCGGCGCCCTCTTCGTGGACGCCGGGCGCGCCTGGTGCACCCGCCCCGAGGAGCGCCGCTCCTGGGCCTGTGCCCTCGCCGGCGAGGACGAGACGCCGCTGGTCAGCGCGGGCGGGGAGCTGGCGCTCGACCTGGGCCTCCTGTTCGGCTCGCCGTTCCGAGTCCGCGGCGGCGTCGCGGCGCCGCTCCAAGGCCCCGCAGACGAACCGGTGTTCTACGTCCGGGTCGGCCCGTCGTTCTGAGGCGGGTCACCTCCTCCCGCGCTGCGAGGGTCGCGGCCACGACCTGCGCCGACCGGTTTCCGGCGCGGAGGACGGACGGCCCCGGGTCGAGGGTGGGTTCACGCCGGTATGCGCTCACCGGTGTGCCTCTACACCGACCTGCCGGCAGTACTCGAGCACGGGACACGTGGAGCAGCGCGGCAACCGGCCCGTGCAGATGTGCTTGCCGAAGGGCACCAGCAGCCGGTTGATCTCCACCCAGTAGCGACGCGGCAGCTTCTCTGCCAGCGCCCTGGCTGTCGCCTCCGGTCGGCTCGTCCGCACGTAGCCCCACCGGTTCGTCACCCGGTGCACGTGGGCGTCCACGCCGATCCGCGGCTGCCCGCACGCAATGGCCAGCACCAGGTTCGCGCACTTCGCACCGACTCCCGGCAGCGACCGCAGCACCTCCTCGTCACAGGGCAGGTCACCGCCGCGCTCCGCGAGCGCCCGCCGCGCGATCTCGTGGATCTGCGCGGCCTTCCGTTCGTGGAACGTGCAGCCCCGGATCCGCGCATCCAGCCCCACCACCCCCAGCCGTGCCGCCGCCGCCGGCGTCCGCGCCGCAGCGAACAGACGCTGCGCAGCCGCCAGCGTCACCTCGTCCCGCGTCCGCGTCGAGATGATGCACGCCGCGACCTGTTCGAACACCGTCCGGTGCCCCGCCTCGGCCAGCTCGAACAGCGCCGCCTTCGGCAGCCCCGCCACCGCCCGCCTGACCCGCCGCAGGACCGCGCCAATGTGGAACTCCCGTTTGGCCACCGGGCCCCCTTTTGCCGTCCGCGCCCCCGATCGGCCTGCCGGTCCCGTGCCGTCCGGAGGAGCGGCGCGGCCGTTCGGGGGTACAAGATTTGCGCCCCTGACGAGAGGCTTGACCACCACATCTCGCGGTGGTATCATTGCCGCCCCCCAACATATTGGGTGGACCCGGAGCAGGTCCCGGGCGGCGTCCCGACGGAGGCCGCCCCTGGAGCAAGGTCGTCCGGACGGCTACCCGTCTTTTTTCCTTACAGCGTTGAATCGAGGAGAACCCATGGACCGCGACACCGCCCTCGCGAACAGGCCCGGCTTCCCCAGCTCCCCGCCTCTGCCCGACGACCTGCCGCCCGCCCAGTTGTCGGACAACGCGCGGATCATCCTCGCTCGCCGCTACCTCCGGAAGGACGAGACGGGGCGGCCGATCGAGGAGCCGGAGGAGATGTTCTGGCGGGTCGCCCGGGTGATCGCGGCCGTGGACGAGCGCTACGGCGCCAGCCCCGGCGCGGTCGAGGCGCTGGCCCGCGAGTTCTACCGGCTGATGACGACGCGGCTCTTCGAGCCCAACTCGCCCACGCTCATGAACGCGGGGCGTCCGCTGGGCCAGCTCTCGGCGTGCTTCGTCCTGCCGGTGGAGGACGCGCTGTCCAACGGCAAGGATGGGATCTACGACACGCTGCGCGCCATGGCGCTGGTGCACCAGTCGGGCGGCGGGACGGGCTTCTCGTTCAGCCGCCTGCGCCCCGCGGGTGATGTGGTGCGCTCGACGATGGGCGTGGCCAGCGGGCCGGTGAGCTTCATGAAGCTGTACGACGCGTCCACGGAGGTGGTGAAGCAGGGCGGCACCCGGCGCGGCGCGAACATGGGCATCCTGCGCGTGGACCACCCCGACATCCGGGAGTTCATCACCTGCAAGGAGGACGTGACGCAGGTGACGAACTTCAACATCTCGGTGGCGGTCACGGATGCCTTCATGGAGGCGGTGAAGAGGGGCGAGAAGTACCCGCTCGTGAACCCGCGCACGGGTCAGGTGGTGAGGTACGAGGATGCACGGGAGATCTTCGACCTGATCGTGAAGGGAGCATGGGCCACGGGCGAGCCGGGCGTGTTCTTCATCGATCGGGCGAACGCGTACAACCCGGTGCCACACCTGGGCCAGTACGAGGCCACGAACCCGTGCGGCGAGCAGCCGCTGCTGCCGTACGACGTGTGCAACCTCGGGTCGGTGAACGTCGGCGCGTTCGCGCGGACCGACTGGACGCCCGGCACGCCGGTGGAGGAGCGGGTGGACTGGGACGGGCTGCGCCAGACGGTGCACCTGGCGACGCACTTCCTGGACAACGTCATCGACGCCAACAACTACCCGCTGCCGGAGATCCGGGAATTGGCGGACCGGATCCGGCGCATCGGGCTCGGCATCATGGGCTGGGCCGACCTGCTGGTGCGCGTGGGCGTTCCGTACAACAGCGAGGAAGCGATCCGGCTCGCACGGCGCCTCATGCACTTCGTCGATGACGAGGCGAAGCGCGAGTCGGAGCGGCTGGCCGAGCAGCGCGGCGTGTTCCCGGAATGGGAGCGCAGCATCTGGGGTCCGGACGAGACCTGTGCGCGGGCGGCGGACGGCTCGCGCATCCGGCCGATGCGCCGTCTGCGCAACTGCAACGTCACCACGATCGCGCCGACCGGCACGATCTCGATCATCGCGGACTGCTCGGGCGGCATCGAGCCGCTGTTCGCCGTGGCGTTCATGCGCAACCAGGCCGGCGTGCTGATGCCGGACGTGAACAAGGATTTCGTGCGCATCGCCAAGGAGCAGGGCTGGTACTCCGACGAGCTGATGCGGCGGATCGCCGAGGAGGGCCACATCCACTTCGACGAAGTGCCGGCCGATGTCCAGCGTGTCTTCGTCACGGCGCACGACGTGACGCCGGAGTGGCACATCCGCATGCAGGCCGCCTTCCAGGAGTTCGTGGACTCGGCGATCTCGAAGACGTGCAACTTCCCGCAGGAGGCGACGGAGGAGGACGTCCGCAAGATCTACCTCATGGCGTACGAGCTGGGCTGCAAGGGCGTGACCGTCTACCGCGACGGCTCTCGCCCGGCGCAGGTGCTGTCCACCGGCAAGACGGCCAAGGAGGTGGCGAGCGCGGCAGCGAAGGCGGCGGACCTCGAGGCGCAGCTCGCGGACGCGCGGGAGCAGCTGCACCGTCTCCAGCACGAGAACGAGGAGCTGCGCAAGCGGCTCGAAGAGGAGGAGGCGCGGCATCAGCGGCGGCGTCAGAAGCGGTCGCGGCCCGATGTGCTGCGGGGCACCACGCGTCGCATGCCCAGCCCGCTCGGCGACCTCTACGTCACCATCAACGAGGATGACCAGGGCCGGCCGTTCGAGTTGTTCGCCACCCTCGGCAAGGCGGGCGGCGCGGCGATGGCGGATGTGGAGGCGATCGGGCGGCTGATCTCGCTCGCGCTCCGGAGCGGGATCCCCATCACCGACATCCACCAGCAGCTTCGTGGCATCTCGTGCGACCGCGCCGTCGGCGTCGGGCCCAACAAGGTGCTGTCGGTGCCGGACGCCATCGCGCAGGCCATTGCGCAGCACATGCGCGAGAAGGAGGGCGTGCAGGAGGAGCTGCCGATCATGCAGCCGGTGGGGGCCGGCTCCGGGATGGGCGGCGCCCGGCCGCAGCCGCAGGCCCAGACCCGGTTCGACTTCCTGGCCTACGATCCCGGTGCGACGCTCACGGGCGCCTGCCCCGAATGCGCCTCCGAGCTGGTCTACATGGAGGGCTGCATGAAGTGCCCGTCGTGCGGCTACAGCGAGTGCGGCTGAGTGTCGGTGGCGGCGCCGGCTCTGGCCGGTCTCCGTGACCGTCGATCCGGAGCGCCCTCCCGTGGCTGTCCGCCACGCGGAGGGCGCTCTCCGTCCGGTCCAGCGTGGCCTCCGGAGGACCGTGGCGCCGGCTCAGATCTCGCCTCTCGCCGCGAACGCCGCGATGCGCTCCGCTGCCCGGAACGCCAGCGCCTGGATCGTCATGGTCGGCTGCCCGCGGCCCGAGGTGACGAAGCTGCTGCCGTCGCAGATGAAGAGGTTGGGCACGTCGTGCGCGCGGTGGTCGCGGTCCACCACGGATTCGCGCGGGTCGTCGCCCATACGGCACGTGCCGAGCAGGTGGGCGCCGCCGAGCGACTCGGAGACGGGCACGGTCCAGATCCGCCGCGCGCCCGCCGCCTCGAGCAGTTCGCGAGCCCGTTCCTGGAGGAAGCGCATGGTCGCGAGGTCGTCCGGGTGGTCCCTGTAGGTCACCCGGATCGCCGGCCGGCCCCAGCGATCCTTCACGTCCGGGTCCAGCGAGATGCTGTTCGACTCCAGCGGCAGCGACGTGGTGTGCGCGTTGATCTCCACCGTGCGCGTGAAGTACTCCCTCAGGTTGCGTTTGAACTCGGGTCCCCACTGCGGGGCGTCCAGCGGCATGCCGAAGAGCGCGAACATCGCGGGGCCGAAGGAGAAGCGCGCATCGATGGCGCCGCCGCCGTAGAAGCCGCGCGCCGGGTCCGCGTCGTAGAAGTCGTGCACGACGCGCGTGACCTGGACGCTCTTGTACTCGTTGAGCGGGTGCTCGAACACGCCGTACGCGTACGCCTGACCGTTGAACATCAGGTATTTGCCCACCTTCCCGCTGGAGTTGGCGAGCCCGTGCGGGAAGAGGCTGGACTCGGACAGGAGCAGCAGTCTGGGCGTCTCGGCGCCGTTGGCGGCGAGGATGACGGCGCGGGCGCGCTGTGCGTGCTCGCGGCCGTCGGCGTCCCAGTAGAGCACGCGGCGCGCTCGTCCGCGGGCATCCGTCTCGATGCGGAAGACCGTGCATTGCGCCCGCACCTCGCAGCGGCCGGTCGCCTCGGCCCGGGGGATCATCGTCGCGAGGGCCGAAGACTTCGCGCCGACCTCGCAGCCGTACATCATGCAGAAGCCGCAATGGATGCAGGCCGCCCGCCCCCGATAGGGGCGCGAGAGGATGGCCAGCGGCGCGGGGAACGGCTTCCAGCCCAGCTTGCGTGCGCCCTGCTCGAGCAGTACGCCGGAGGACTTCACCGGCAGCGGCGGCAACGGGTAGGGCCGCGACCGCGGCGGGTCATGCGGCCCCGGCGTCCCGGACACGCCGATCTCCCATTCCACCTTCGTGTAGTACGGCTCCAGCTCCGCGTAGGTGATCGGCCAGTCGGCGAAGCCGGTGCCGGCGATCGGCCCCCACCGGCTGCGCTCGACGAAGTCGATTTCGTGGAAGCGCCAGTAGTTCCCCGTGAAGAGAACCGTGCTGCCGCCCACGCAGCGCGCGAACAGGAGGGGTGGCGGCCCGTGCTGCCGCACCCGCGCCTGCTCGTGCTCCGTGCGCCGGAACGTCTGGGGATGGTCCTGCGGCGAGCCCAGCACCTCGGCGGTGTACCAGCTCGCGAGCTCGTCGTGGCGGAACTCGCCGGGCTGGCGGTAGGGCCCCTGTTCCAGGACCACGACGTGGAAGCCTCTCTCCGCCAGCTCCTTGGCGAGCACGCCGCCCGCCGCGCCCGAGCCCACGATGACGAAGTCCACCTCCGAGCGCGTGGGGTAGCGCACCGTGGGACGCCTCATGCGCCTCCTCCGTCCAGCGGCCCGGCGGTGTACGCACGGTCGTAGTGGCCGAACGGCGGCCGGTACGCGCCGCGGTTCTCGAATCCGATCAGGCGCCAACCGGCGCCATCCCGGTTCCCGCCATACGCCGGGTCCGCGAACGCGCCCAGCAGCGTGAGCGTGCGTGTGAGGAAGAAGAAGTCGGTGAACTCGACCGCGGTGAGCAGCTCGCGCTGGTGCTGCGGCGGCAACGCCGCGAACCCTTCCCTCGGGGCGCCCGCGTGCCACGCCCGGGCCTGGAGGTCCGCGACCCCTTGCCGGATCGGCTCCAGCATCCACGCCGCGAACGAGGCGAGTGCGCGGTCGATGAAGTGGATCACGCCCAGATCACGGGCGCCCGGTGTGTCGTCGGACGGGAGGATCTGCTCGGCGACCGCCTCGAGCGTCCGCGCCTCGGCGGCGGTCAGGACCTGGAAGCCGCGCCGCTCGCGCGCCGCCGTTCTCGCCCAGGCCGCAGCCGCCTCGGCCGCGGGCAGGTGCACGAGGAGCCACGCCCCGCCCAGCGCCGAGGCGGCCGCGGCGGCGAACGCGCGGCGGGTAAAGGAGCGCTGGTCCATGGGCATTCCGAGGAAAAACCGGCAACGACAGGCCGGGGGCGACCCATCGTTGCCGGTGGGAACGCCGTTCGTCGCGGCTGCGCCGGCCCGTCTGTCCGCCGGCGGGCCGCGGCGCTACTGCCAGAGCTCGCGGTACTCCACGTACACGCCAGGCCGCGAGGGAACGAACAGCCGCTCGTACGGCGGCTCGTCCCACGTGAGCACGTAGACCTCTCTGCCGGCGACCGCGAGCCCGGCCGGCCGCAGGGCAGACGCCGGCAACCGCTGGTCCCGGGCAGCGATCACCCACGTGCGGCCGGCCACGCCGCTGATCTCGGCCGGCAGCCCGGCCGGCGGCTCGGGCAACACGCGTGCCGTCTGCTCGACCAGCGGCTCGGGCGGCCGGGTCCGGGCCTCCTCCGCCGGAACCAGATCGGGAAAACCGTTGCAGGCGGCGAGCGCCGCCGCCAGGATCAAGACACCGAGCGTCGTTCCTCTCTGCATCCCGCTCCTCCGTTGACGCGCAACCCTTGGGGAGCCATCCTTGGCGCCGGCATAATCGCATCTGACGCGCTGCGGCGCCAGCCACGGCGGCCCGACAGGACGAGCCGCGTGGCGCGCGCGTGCCGCCCCGTGCACGGCAAGGGGAACCGAGGAGGGACCATGCGCATCGCGCTCGACCCCGTACCGCTGGTCCTTGGCATCTACGCGCACGTGAGCGAGGTCCTGGGCCGCGCCGCCGAACGCCGCGCCGCCGACACGGCGGAAGCGCTCGGCCGCCGTTACGCCCGTCAGCGGGAGGAGACCGCGGACCGGGAGGTCCAGCAGCTCGTCCGGCTGCTCCACGCCGACCTCAAGACGGCCGAAAAGCTGCTGCGCAAGACGGCGGACGTCTGGGAGATCTCCCGCGAGACGGACCTCGTCACGCTGGTCATCCATCCTCGCGGCCAGGGGCCGGACCCGCGCGCCTACGTCCTCCTGCGACCCGACGAGGTCCGCGCGCTGCTCAACGCCATCCGGGATGCGGCTCGCGGCGCCGGCCTGGACCAGGAGACCCTCGACCAGCTCGACCGGGCGGCGGACGCCGTCAGCGGCCGACCCTCCGATTACCTGACGTTCGGCTTCGACCCCTGGCAGGCCTGATCGCTGCCCGTGCCCGACCGTCTGCGACGTCTGCACCGATCGGCTCGGCTCGCGGTCGCGCTCCTGCTCGCGGCCGGGAGCGTCTCCGCTCAGGAGGCGCCGCGCGTGGACCCCGCCCTCCGGTTCGCGCTGCGCGCTCTCGCTGCCGGCTCGCCGCCGGCTCCCGTCGCCGCGCCGCGGGCGGCGCCAGGCCGGGCCCGTCCCCTGGAAACGCGACCGTCGGCCCGGGAGGTTGTGCCCGGCTTCGCCTCCCTCGAGCCGGATCCCGCCGGCCGGCTCCTGGTGGGCGCGCTGGTCCGGCTCGGGCCCGGCGGCGAGGCGGCGCTGGTGCGGGCCGGGGCGCGGATCGGGGCGCGCGCGGGGGACATCGTCTCGGCGCGTATCCCCCTGGATGCGCTGCCCACCCTCGCCGCCGACCCGGCCGTCCGCCACATCGAGGCCGCGGCGGCGCTCCGCCCGATCGGCGTCACGGACCTCGGAACGCTCGTCCGCGCCTACGGCTCGCCGGCCGCGCCCCCTTGGCGCGCTTCGCCGTTCGCGTTGGCCTCGGGCGCGCTCGCCAACGACATCGGCGCCGATGAGGTGGGGGTCCACCGCCTGCGCCAGCGGGAGGGCGATCGCTTCCTCGGGCTCGCAGGCCAGGGCGTGATCATCGGCGTCTACGACACCGGCCTCGACCTCGCCCACGAGGATTTCCGCGATGCCGAGGGCAGGACGCGCGTCCTCTACGCGTGGGACCAGTCTGCCACGGCGGGCACGCCGCCAGGGCGGGTCGGCCCCCACGTGTTCGACTACGGCCACGAATGCACGGCCGCCGCCATCGATGCAGGCACCTGCCCGCTGGTGGACGCCGTCGGCCACGGCACGCACGTCGCGGGCACGGCCGCCGGGACCGGCGCCGCGACGGGCAACGGGCTGCCGGCGTACCGCTACACCGGCGTCGCGCCGGCCGCGGACCTGATCATCGTCAAGGGCGGCGACGGCAGCTTCACCACCGACCGGGCGCTGGACGGCGTGGCGTACATCTTCGCCCGCGCCGCGGAGCTGGGCCGCCCCGCCGTCGTCGTGCTCTCCCTCACCACCCAGGCCGGCCCGCACGACGGGTCCATGGCGTTCGAGCAGGCGCTCGACGCGCTCACGGGCCCGGGACGGATCATCGTGGCCGCCGCGGGGAACGCAGGGTACAACGGCAACGAGCAGCCCGCGTTCGTCCGCACGGCGACGCACGCCCACGGCCGGGTGGCGCCCGGCGCCGCCGCGGAGCACGGCCTGATGATCCCGCCGTACACGCCGAACCCGGGCAGCATCAGCGATGCCGCCGTCCTCGAGCTGTGGTACGACGGCGGCGATTCCCTCACCGTGACCGTGGTCTCGCCTCGCGGCGATACCGTCGCCGTCGCCACCGGCGACACCACCGTCGTCGCGACGCCCGGGGGCGCGGTCTACATCGACAACGCCGCCGGCGGCCCGCACCCCGCCAACGGCGACCACCAGGCCCTGATCATCCTCTTCGACTCGATCGAAACGGCGCCGCCGGACACCGGCCGGTGGACCATCCGTCTCCAGGGCGACGCGGTGCGGGACGGGACCTACCACCTCTGGCTCACGGGGTACTCGTTCGAGAACCCGACCCGCGCCACCCTCCTGGACCCGGCGACGAACGCCTACCTCGTCGGGGCCCCCGGCACCGCAAGCCGCGCGATCACCGTCGCGGCGTACGCCACCCGCCACGAGTGGGACGGGCCGGACGGCGGACGGGTCTCGTTCCCGTTCCGCGAGCCGGTCGGCGACATTGCGTTCTTCAGCGCGCCCGGCCCCCGTCGCGACGAGGCGCTCAAGCCCGAACTCGCCGCTCCCGGGAAGTTCGTGATCTCCGCCCGGGCGTCGGGCGGCCGCATCTGGAGCGATTTCCCGACGTTCGTGGAAGCCGACGGCGTCCACGCTGCGCTGCTGGGGACCAGCCAGGCCGCGCCGCACGTCGCGGGCGCCGCCGCGCTGCTGCTCCAGCTCCAACCTCACCTCGGGCCCGATGAGCTGCGGGAGCTGCTCACCACCCACGCGCGCCGGGACGCCTTCGCGCTGCACCCGTACACGGGCGGGCCGGACGGCTCGCCCAACCCGCAGTGGGGGCACGGGAAGCTGGACGTGGAACGCGCCGTCCACGCGATCGGCTTGCCCGCCGGCACCGTCAGACTGGAAGTCCGGCCACTGCCCGCGCCGGAGCGGATCCAGGGCGCCCGCGGCGCGCGGGTGCCCCTGCTGGCCGTCACAGCCGAGACCGATTCGGTCGAGGCCGTCACCCTCGCCCGCCTCGGCTTCGAGCTCACCGGCAAGGACCCCGGCGCCCGACTCCAGCTCGTCCTCGACCAGGACCAGGACGGGGTCGCCAGCCCCGGCGAGCCGGTCCGCGCCGCGATCCCCGCGCCGCTCGACGGCGCGCCGTACGTCGCCCGGTTCCAGGCCGGCCCCGTCGTCCCCGCCGGGACACGGCACACGTACCTCGTCATGCTCGAGCTGAGCGGCGCGGCGCCCAACGGAGCGCGGTTCGCCGCCCGGTATCTGCCGGCCGAGACCCGCACCCGCGGGACGATCTCCGGCGCCGAAGACCGCTTCTCCGGCGGCGCGAACCCCGTGGAGTCCGGCGAGCGCATCACCTTCGTGCTCGCGGCCGACGAGCGCCTCAACCTGTCGGAGAACCCGGTCCGGAGCGGCTCGCTCACGATCAACTACGAGGAGCGTCCCCGCGCCGCGGCGGTCTACACCATCGCGGGACAGCGCGTCCGCGACCTCGCCGGCGTGCTCGGCGAGCGGAGCGCGAACTGGGACCTGCGCAACGACCGCGGCAGCCCCGTGGCGTCCGGCGCGTACTACCTCGTGGTCGAGTTCCCGGGGACGCGCGTCGTCCGCAAGATCTTCGTTGTGCGCTCATGAGCCCGCGTATGCGCCTCGTCCCCGTTGCCCTCGCGCTGCTCGCCGCGGCGACGGCGCCCGTCGGCGCGCAGGACGGCGCCGGCGGCGCGTCGGCGATCGTGCTGCAGCTCGCGCCGGCGCCCCGCCCGCTCGCCCTGGGTGGCGCCTACGCGGCGCTCGCCCGGGATCCGTACGCGCTGTTCTACAACCCCGGCCGGCTCGCGGGCGCGCCCCGGGCCGTCGCTGCAGCGTACCACGTGTATCCGGTCGGGGTCGCCGCCGGCTCTATCGCGGCCACGCTCCCCACGGGCCGCCTCGCCCTCGGGGTCGGGGTGCACTACCTGGACCTGGGGGAAGTGGAGGTGCTCGAGCCCGATCCCGCCTACGGCGGGCAGCGTGGCCAGCCGACCGGTGAGACCACCGAGGGCGGGGAGGCGCTCGCGGTCGTCGGGGCAGGGTTGGAGCTGGGGCCCGCGGTGAGGGTCGGCGCCGCCGCGAAGGCGCTGCACCTCGGTCTCGCCGGCGCGAGCGACCAGGGCTTCGCCGTGGACTTGGGCGCGGCCGCCGGGCTGCTCCGCGGCCGCCTCCAGCTCGGCGTCGCCGTCCAGAACGTGGGACGGGCCGCGGGAGTGGGCCGAGGCTCGCCGCTCCCTCGCACCGTGCGCGCGGCGCTGGCGGCCGACCTCGCCGACCTCGGCGGCGTGCGCACGACCGTCGCCGTGGAGGGGGTGCACGTCGAAGAGCGCTCCGCCTTGGCGGCAGGCCTGGAAGCGGTGTACCGCAACGGCGCGGGGATCGGTCTCCTGGCCCGGGCCGGCTTCGACGGCCGCGCCGCGTCAGGGGACGCCGCATCCCCGCTGACCGTGGGAGCGGGGATCGCGTTCGGCCGCTTTGGGCTCGACTACGCCTACCGCGGCGCAGGGCCGCTCGGCGCCACGCACCACTTCGGCTTCTCGGTCCACCTCGACGGCGGGGCGGGCCCGGTCCGCTGACCGCCGCAGCCCGGCAGACGGCGGCGCGGCGTCGGCAAGGGCGACGGGGGATCCTGCGCGGGAACCAGGAGCGCGCCGTCGCGCGCGGCGTTGAGGGCCCCTGGCCGCCCCGGGGCTGGCGGGTGCGCCCCGCTCAGCCCCGGCTGAGCGCTTCGAGGAGGTAGTCGCCCACCGCCTCGACCTGCCAGCGGCGGACGTCCGGGATCTCCGCGAGCTCCTGCAGCGTCCGGGGCTTGCGGCGCGCCACCTCCTCGAGCTGGGCGCGGGGCATCAGGAAGCCCCGGTCCATCTGCAGCGCATCTGCCGCCCGGTCCCGCGCGGCCCGGAGCCGCTCGACCAGCTCATCGAAATCGGGGGCCGGCGGTGGCCGCCGTGGACCCTGCGGCCGGACCGGGAGCTCGGATTCCGGCAGCGAGCGTGCCCGTTCGAGCGCCTCCAGGATCTCGCGGCTGGCCCGCTCCGAGAGCGACCGCGGCACGCCCCGCAGTTGCATCAGCCCGACGACGGTCCGGGGCGACTGCCGCGCGATCTCGATCATCGCCTCGTTCGTCAGGATCCGGAACGGCGCCAGGTCCCGCTCCTGCGCCGTCCGCTCGCGCCACGCGTAGAGCTCGCGCAGCGCCGCCAGTTGCCGCGGGGTCAGGTCCCGGGTCCCTTTCAGCCGGAGGTAGGCGTCGGCCCCGTTCGCCGGCGCGTCGCGGACCTCGGCCTCCGCGATCCGGAACTCTTCCTCCGCCCAACCCAGCCGCCCCCGGGCCTCCAGCTCCGCCTTCAGCCGGTCCCGCAGGGCGGGGAGGTGGCGGGTGTCCTCCGCGGCGTACTCGAGGAGGTAGTCGGGCAACGGCCGCTGCGCCCAGTCCGCGCGCTGGTGCTTCTTCTCCAACCGGATCCCGAGGTACTTCTCCGTCAGGCTCGCCAGCCCGATGGCCGGCTCGCCCAGGAACTGCGCGGCCAGCTTCGTGTCGAACAGGCCACGGACCCGCAGACCGAAGTCCCGGTACAGGATGCGCAGGTCGTAGTCCGCGTCGTGGAAGACCACCTCCAGGTCCGGCGCGGCGAAGACCCCGGCGAGCGGCGTCAGATCCGTCACCGCGAGCGTGTCCACCACGTACGTCGCGGTGCGCGTCGCGAGCTGGAGCAGGCACACGCGATCGTGGTAGCGATGGTATCCCGCCGCCTCCGTGTCCGCCGCCACGAGGTCCGCCGCACCCACCTCCTCCGCCACCTCCGCCAGCCGCTCGTTCTCCTGTACGTACTCCATCTGTCCCGACCCGCGCTGGCTCCCGCGCGCGGTTTGCGCCCGCGCCGCGGCACCTTTAGGATTCCTCCGGTTCGACCCAAGGAGAGGATGCCATTCCGATGCGCTGCTCCACGACCACATCCCGTGCTCGCGCCAGGCGCGGCTCGCGACGCGTGTTCACAGTGCCCCTGGCCCTCCTCGCCCTCGCTGTGCCGGACCCGACCGCGGCCCAACAGCCGCTCCGGTCGCTTCGGCCCGCCCTCGAGGAACGGATCGCCCGCCACCAGGGCGTGGTCGGCCTCGCGATCATCGACCTGGCGACCGGCGACACGCTCAGCATCCGCGGTGACGAGCCGTTCCCCACGGCCAGCGTCATCAAGGTACCCGTTCTCGTGGAAGTTTTCCACCAGGTGGAAAACGGGCGCCTCCGCCTCGAAGACCCCATCGTCATGCTCGACGTCGACAAGCGCCCGGGCTCCGGCGTCCTCCAGTACCTCACCGCGCCGCTCCAGATCACCGTCCGGGACGCGGCGTTCCTCATGATCGCGCTCAGCGACAACACGGCCACCAACCTGCTCGTCGACAAGGTCGGCATCCGGGCCGTCACCGCGCGGATGGACTCCCTCGGGCTGCCGCGGACCGCGCTCCACAGCAAGGTCTTCGACCGCTCCAGCAGCGTCGCGCCCGACTCCTCCGCCCGCTGGGGGCTCGGTGTGACGACGCCCAACGAGATGGCCCGCCTGTTCGCCATGATCCATCGCGGCGAGGCCGTCTCGCCCGAGGCGTCCCGGGAGATGCTGCGCATGCTGCGCGCACAGTTCTACACGGACGCCATCCCGCGCTACCTGCCCGCCGGCACGACCGTCGCCCACAAGACGGGCTCGATCGACGCCGCCCGGCACGACTGCGGCATCGTCTCCTCGCGTGAGCCGGCACGAGACTACGTGCTGTGCGTGTTCACCAAGGAGAACCAGGACAGGAGCTGGCGGACCGACAACGAGGCGCACGTGCTGATCGCCGACCTCGCCCGCCTCGTCCACGAGGGCCTCACCGGCACCGCGACGCAGTGAGCTCGGAGGCTCCGCTCCTCGTCCTCGCGCGTCGGATCCACACGCTGGATCCCGCCGCGACCCCGGACGGCGCCCGGCCCGACGCGCTCCTCGTCCAGCACGGGCGCGTCCTCGCCGCCGGCAGGGCCGAGGAGCTCCGCCGCGCGGCGCCCGGGGTCCGGACGCTCGACCTGCGCCCCGCGACGCTCACGCCGGGGCTCGCCGACGCCCACATCCACCTCGTCGAGTGGGCGTTCGCTCGGCGCGAGATCGACCTCGCCGCCGCCGCGAGCCCCGAGCAAGCGGCGCACCTGGTGGCCCGCCACGCGGGCCGCGGCTCCGGCTGGATCCGCGGCCGCGGCTGGAACCCCCACCGCTGGAGGACCGCGCCGACGCGGGAACTGCTGGATCGCGCCGCCCCCGGCCGCCCCGTCGCGCTGCAGAGCCACGACATGCACGCCCTCTGGGTCAACACGGCAGCCCTCGAGCACGCCGGGATCGGCCCAGACACGCCGGATCCCGTGGGCGGCCGCATCGTCCGCGACGGAGAGGGGCGGCCCACGGGGCTGCTGCTGGAGCGTGCCGCCGAGCTCGTGGTCCGCAGCATCCCCCCCGTCTCGGACGCCGACGCGGAGGCCGCGCTGCTGGACGCGCAGGCGGAGCTGCACCGGCACGGGATCACGGCCGTCCACTGCCTGCCCAACATCCACATCACCGGCCCGGACCCGCTGCCGCTCCTCGAGCGGCTTCGCGCCCGCGACCTCCTCCGCCTGCGCGTGCTGGTGCACCTCCCCCTCGCCGCCCTGGACGAGGCGATCCGCATCGGCCTGCGCAGCGGCTTCGGCAGCGAATGGATCCGGATCGGCGGCGTCAAGATGTTCCTGGACGGCGCGCTCGGGTCACGCACGGCGTGGTTGCGGGAGCCGTACACCGGCAGTCGCGACCACGGGATCCAGGTGCTGCCGGCGGACGAGTTCCGCGAGACGGTCCGCCGGGCGGCGAACGCCGGCATCGCGTCCGTGGTCCACGCCATCGGCGACGCGGCCGTGTCGCTGGCCGTCGACGTGCTCTCCGATCCGGCCGCCCGCGGGCCGGCCCTCCCGCACCGGATCGAGCACGTGCAACTGTGTCCGCCCGAGCGCTTCGCCGGCCTCGGAACCGGCGGCATCATCGCGTCCGTCCAACCGTGTCACCTGATCACCGATTGGCGGGCGGCCGAGCGGCACTGGGGCATCGAGCGCTGCCGCGGCGCCTACGCGTTCCGCTCTCTCCGCGACGGCGGCGCCGTTCTCGCCTTCGGCTCCGACGCCCCCGTCGAGCCCGTGGACCCGCGGCGCGGCCTGTTCGCCGCCGTCGCCCGCCAGGACCTGGACGGCCAGCCGGCCGACGGCTGGTTCCCCGCCGAACGGCTCAGCCCCGCGGACGCGCTGCGCGCCTACACCGCAGGCCCGGCGTTCGCCGCCGGCGTGGCCGGCTTCCTGGGCACCCTCGCGCCCGGCGCGGCGGCCGACTTCGTCGCCTGGGACGAGGACCCACTCGAACTGGACGCTCCCGCCCTCCTGCGCCTCCGGTGCCTGGCCACGGCCGTCGGCGGCGCGGTGGTGTGGAGCGAGGTTCCCACCCACACCCATGCTTGAAGCGCGCTTCCGTATGCGCAGTAAAGTCGTCGCCACCGTCGGCCCCGCGACCGCAGCGCCGGACAGGATCCGCGCGCTGATCGCGGCCGGCGTCGATGTCATTCGCATCAACTTCGCGCACGGCACCCACGAGGAGCACGCGCGCGTCATCCAGTGGGCCCGCGAGGCCGCGGACGCGCTGAACAAGCCGCTCGCGATCCTCGCCGACCTCGCCGGCCCGAAGATCCGGACCGGCACACTCCAGGACCCGCTGCAGCTCGACGAGGGCGCCCTCGTCGTCCTCGCGCCCGAGGGCATGGCCCAGCCCGGCGAGATCCCGGCCACCTACGCCGACCTCGCCCGCGACGTCTCGCCCGGCAGCCGCATCCTCCTCGACGACGGCCGCATGGAGCTCCGCGTCGAGGAGGTCCGGCCGCCACACACCGTCTGCCGCGTGGTCCGCGGCGGACTGCTCCGCTCGAACAAGGGGATGAACCTGCCCGGCGTGCACGTGAGCGCACCGTCGCTCACCGAGAAGGACCTGGCAGACCTCGCGTTCGCGCTGGACGCCGGCGTGGACTACATTGGCCTCTCCTTCGTCCGGCACCCGGACGACGTCGCCGAACTCCGCGCACGCATCGGCGCCGGGCCGCTCATCGTGGCGAAGATCGAGAAGGACGTCGCGCTCGAGAACATCGAGGACATCCTCGCCGAAGCCGACGCCGTCATGGTCGCGCGCGGCGACCTCGGCGTGGAGCTCCCGTTCGAAAAGGTCCCGGCGGCCCAGAAGCGGATCATCCAGCTCGCCAAGCTGTACGCACGGCCCGTCATCACCGCGACGCAGATGCTCGAGTCGATGATGGAGTCGGCGCGGCCCACCCGCGCCGAGGTGAGCGACGTCGCCAACGCGTTGCTGGATGGCACGGATGCGGTGATGCTGTCCGGCGAGACCGCGGCCGGCCGCTACCCGATCCAGGCCGTCGAGGTCATGGTGCGCATCGCCAACGAGATCGAGCGCGTCCAGAGCTACGGGGAGGGACCCAGCCGGGATCCGGCGATGATGCGCCGGTTGCGGACCGGCGCGACGCCGACGGAACACGCCATCGCCGCGGCGACCGTCGAGGCCGCACGGCTCCTCGGCGCGCCGGCCATCGTGACGCTCACGCGCAGCGGCTTCACGAGTCGGCTGGTCTCCAGCTACCGGCCGCCGGTGCCGATCCTGGGCGTGAGCAACCAGTTGACGACGTACCGGCAACTCGCGCTCGTCTGGGGCGTCCACCCCGTGCACTGTCCAGGCGAGGCGACCTTCGACTCGCTGGTCGCGTGTGCGCGGCAGTACCTCATCACCCACGGGCTCGCGAACCCGGGCGACCGCGTCGTCGTCACGGCCGGCATCCCGTTCGACGTCCGCGGCACCACCAACACGCTGCGCGTGGTGCAACTGTGAAGCTCACGTTCCTCGGCACCGGCACCTCGTTCGGCATCCCGGTCATCGGGTGCAAGTGCGCGGTGTGCACGTCGCCCGATCCGCGCGACCGCCGCACGCGTCACGCCGCGCTGCTCGAGAACGATGACGGCACGCGGCGCATCCTCGTGGACACGCCGCCCGAGCTCCGGCTCCAGCTCCTGGCCGCGGGCGTGACGGACGTCGACGCTGTCTGGTTCACCCACTGCCACGCCGACCACACGCACGGCGTGGACGACCTGCGCGCTTTCACCGTGCGGCGCGACGAGCCGCTGACGGCGTACGCCGGCGAACGCTGCGCCCGCACGTTGAACGCACGGTTCGCCTACATTTTCGACCCGGAGCACCAGCCCATCGAGGGCACGACCAAGCCCAACGTGCGACTGGCCGTGGTCCGGCCCGGGGAGCGGGTCGAGGTCGCCGGCTTCTCCATGCTGCCGCTCGCCGTGCCGCACGGCGACGATGTGGCCATCGGCTTCCGCACCGGAGACCTGGGGTACATCACGGACGCCAAGCGCATCCCGCCGGAGACCGTGGAGGCGCTCCGCGGCGTCCGCGTCCTCGTGCTCAACGCGCTGTGGTTCGGGCGCCCGCACCCGACGCACATGACGGTGGAGGAGGCCGTGCAGGCCGCCCGCGCCATCGGCGCCGAGCGCACGTACCTCACGCACCTCACGCACCGCCTGAAGCACGCGGAGCTCCTCGAGCGGCTCCCACGGGACATCCAGCCCGCTCACGATGGACTCGTCGTGGAGGTTTGACCCATGGCCGACCGCCTCGTCCTCGACTACAACAACATGATGGCGCCGCGGATCGGCGAGCGCGGCCTCCCGCCCGAGGCCCTCGACCGCGCGGCGGAGACGTTCGTCGGTGTGCACGCAGAGGTGGAGCGCCGCCGCGCCGCAGGGGAGCTCGCGTTCTTCGAGCTCCCCTACGAGGACCGGCTCGTCCCACAGATCCGCGCCTTCGCCGACGGCGCCGGCCAGAGCTTCGACACCATCGTCGTGCTGGGCATCGGCGGCTCCGCCCTCGGCACCATCGCGCTCCACCAGGCGCTGTGCCGCCCGTTCTGGAACGAGCTGGACGGCGAGGCGCGCGAGTACTTCCCGCGCCTGTACGTGCTGGACAACGTGGACCCCACGACCATCGCGCCGTTGCTGGACCGGCTGGACCTGCGCCGCACGCTCTTCAACGTGGTCAGCAAGTCCGGCACGACGGCGGAGACGATGGCCCAGTTCCTCGTCGTGCGGGAGCGGCTGATCCGGGAGCTGGGGCCGGACGGCTATCGCAGGCACCTCATCTTCACCACGGATCCCGAAAAGGGCGTGCTGCGCCGCCTCGCCCGCGAGGAGGACATCGCCGCGCTGCCCATCCCCCCGGGGGTCGGCGGCCGCTTCAGCGTGCTCTCCGCGGTGGGCCTGCTCCCGGCCGCGCTCGTGGGCATTGACATCGAGGCGCTCCTCGCCGGCGCCCGGGACATGGACCAGCGCTGCCGGACCCACGAGCTCGCCGACAACCCGGCCGGGCTCTTCGCCGCCCTCCAGTACCTGGCCCACACGGAGAAGGGCGCCGGCATCCACGTCGTCATGGCCTACAGCGACCGGCTGTACGCCTGCGCCGACTGGTTCCGCCAGCTCTGGGCGGAGAGCCTCGGCAAGCGCCTGGACACCACGGGTGCCGAGGTCCATCGCGGGCCCACGCCCATCAAGGCGCTCGGCGCCACCGACCAGCACTCCCAGGTGCAGCTCTACGTCGAGGGCCCGTTCGACAAGACCGTGACCTTCCTCGCCGTGGACGAGCTGCCGACCGACCTCCCCATCCCCTCCGCCTACCCGGAGATCGACGAGCTCCGCTACCTCGGCGGCCACTCCCTCGGTGAACTCCTCCGCGCCGAGCAGGTCGCCACGGCCAGCGCGCTCGCCGAGCACGGCCGCATGAACATGACCCTCCGCCTCCCGCGCCTGGACGCGCACGCCCTCGGCGAGCTGATCATGGCCCTCCAGATCGCCACCGTCTACGCCGGTGCGCTGTACCAGGTGAACCCGCTGGACCAGCCCGGCGTCGAGCTGGGCAAGGTCCTCACCTACGGCCTCCTCGGCCGGTCCGGCTTCCAGCCCCCGGCTCGGCCGGCGCCCGACGGCCGCTGGATCAGCGCCTGAGCCCGGCCGAGGGAAAACCGCGGCGCGACAAGTGCTTGCGCCACACCCGGAACAAATCCTGCGTCCCGGCATACTTGTGCCGGCGGGACGCGCCGGCCCGGGCGCCATCACGACTCGTGCTGACGCAACGTGAGACCCGAGACCCTCGTCGCCACACCCTACCAGGTCGCGGCGAACCGGCTCGATCTCGTCGGCCGGTTGGCGGATGACCTCGCCCACGAGGTCAAGAACCCGCTGCACTCCATGACCATCAACCTGGAGCTGCTGCGGCGGCGTCTCGCATCCGGCCAGAGCGAGGCCGCGCTCGACCGGATCCGCGTCCTCGAAAAGGACGTGATGCGCCTGAATCAGGTCCTGGAACCGCTGTTCCAGTTGCTCCGGCCCGGCGCCAGCGGGCCCGAATGCTTCGAGCTCGACACCGCAGTCGAAGAGCTGCTCCCGCTCATCGCGGTCCTCGCTCCTCTCTCGCGTGTGTCCGTGGACCGCGTGCCCGCAGGGAGCGGGGCGCTCATCGTCATGCACCGCCTCGCGTTCCGCCACGCCCTGCTCAACATCGTGGACAACGCACTCACCGCCCTGAAACCCGACGGCGGGCACCTGGTGCTGCAGGGCACCATCGCCCATGACGAGGTCCAGCTCCGCGTGCGCGACACCGGGCCCGGCATCCCGGCCGAGCACGTGCTGCGCCTCGGAACCCCTGGCTTCTCCACCTGGCCCAATCGGAGCGGGCTCGGCCTCGCGGTCGCGCGGTCGCTGCTCGAAGAGGTGGGCGGGCGCATCGAGTTCGAGCCGCCGCCTGACCACGAGGGCGGCGCGGTCTTCCTGCTGGCCTGGCCCCGCGCGCCTGGCGCTTGACCCTCTGCCGGGGCGAGGAATAACTTGGCGCTCACGCTCCCAGCAGGGAGCCCCGACCGACTCCGAGCATGAGTGGATCGAAGCTGCTGATCGCGGACGACGAGCGGCACGTCGCCGAAGGCCTCCAGATGCTCCTCGCCGAGGAAGGGTATACCACGGACACAGCGACCGACGGTGAGGAGGCCTGGGAGAAGGTCCAGACCGGCGACTTCGGACTCGTCCTCGCGGACCTCAAGATGCCCAAGCTCGACGGCCTCGAGCTCTTCGCGCGCATGCGCGAAAAGGGCATCGACAGCGAGATCATCATCATTACGGGGAAAGGCACCGTCGCGTCGGCCGTCGAGGCCATGCGCAACGGTGCCTACGACTACCTGACCAAGCCCCTGGACATCGAGCGGCTCAAGGCCCTCATCCCCCGGGCGCTGGACAAGTACCAGGTCAAGACGGCCAACCGCCAGCTCCAGCAGCGCCTCGAGCGTCTCACCCGCTACGGCGAGATGATCGGGCAGTCCGAGGAGATGCGGCAGATCTACACCATCATCGAGGCCGTCGCACCCTCCAACGCCAGCGTGCTGATCATGGGGGAGAGCGGGACGGGCAAGGAGCTCGTCGCCCGCGCCATCCACCAGAAGTCGCCCCGGAGGAAAGGCCCGTTCATCGCGGTCAACTGCGGCGCCTTCCCCCGCGAGATCCTCGAGAACGAGCTGTTCGGCCACGAGAAGGGCGCCTTCACGGGCGCGGTCAACGAGAAGCCCGGTTGCTTCGAGCTCGCCGATGGCGGGACGCTCTTCCTCGACGAGATCGCGGAGATGGAACCGGACATCCAGGTCAAACTGCTCCGCGCCCTCGAGCAGCGCTCCTTCCGTCGGCTCGGCGGCAAGAAGGAGATCCGGGTGGACATCCGCGTCATCGCCGCCACCAACCAGGATGTCCAGGAGGCGCTCCGCACGGGCAAGTTGCGCGAGGACGTCTACCACCGTCTGGCGGTCATCCCGATCACCCTGCCTCCGCTCCGTGACCGGCCCGGCGACGTCCGTCTGCTCGCTGAGGAGTTCCTGCGCCGCTTCGCCCAGGACCACGGCAAGAAGGTGACCGGCTTCACGGAAGGAGCCATCGAGTTCCTCGAGACCTATCGCTGGCCGGGCAACGTCCGCGAGTTGAAGAACGCCGTCGAGCGCGCCGTCATCCTCGCCAAGGGAGAGGCGATCGACGTGACGGACCTCCAGCCCCGGCACCTCGACCTCGACGAGAAGGAAGTCCGCATCCCGGTCGGCACGTCGCTCCAGGAGGCCGAGCGTCTGCTGACCCTGAAGACCTTCGCCTTCACGGGGGGCGACTACAAGAAGACCGCCCGGATGCTGGGGGTCAAGGAAAAGGACGTCCGGGAGCGGCTACTCGGCTACTTCGCCGAGCAGGACGCCCGCTGAGCGGCGCGCGCTCGAACGGGCCCGACGTCGGACCACAACGGCAAAGGAGCTGTCATGGGCGAGTACGACGATCTCCCCCGGATCGTGGTGGAGCGCCGCACGGGCAGTGTGTCGTCCTTTCTCTTCGGAGTCCTGCTGGGCGCCGGCATCGCCCTCCTCCTGGCGCCCAGGACCGGGCGGGAGACGCGCGCCGGCATTCGGGAGGGCGCGCTCCGGCTGCGCCGCAACGCCGAGGACGCCCTCCGGCAGGTCCGCGACTCGGTCGTGGATGCGATGGACGAGGTCCGCGAGGAGATCGACGAGCGGCTCGAGATCGCGCGTCACGCCGTCGAGGCGGGCCGCCGCGCGGCGCGGGAGACCCGGGCCGCGATGGAGCGCGGGCTCCGCGAGACGCGCGAAGCGCTCAGCGAGCGCCCGTCCCGCCCGCGCTCTGCGGGCGACGACGCCGGGACCGCGGGAGACCTCTCCGAGGAGTCCGACGCCGCGTCCTGACGCCCCCCGCCCCGCCACGCCGCACCCCGCGCCACTGGTCGACTTCTTGCGCTTGACCCTGCGCGCGGAGTGCGGGTACCTTGGCGCACATGGCTGAGCTCCAACGGCCTTCGGCGGACGACCCGCCCGCGGCGCAGCCCGCCGCGTCCCCTCCGGCCGCGCGCTCCGCCGCGCCAGCGCCCGCACCGCCGCGCGTGCTGTCCGCCCTCGCCGCTGCGGCGAAGTTCACCCACCGCCTCGTCGAGAAGGCCGGCGAGGACCGCATCTTCTTCATGGCCGGCGCGATCGCGTTCAACGTGCTGGTCGCCTTCGTCCCGCTCCTCCTCACGGTCGTCGGCATCGGCGGCACGATCCTGCGCCAGATGCGTCAGGCCGCCGACCCCACGCAGCCTCTCATGCAGTACATCCTGGAGAGCCTCCCGCCGGTCAGCCCGGAGTTCGAGGAGCTCATCCGTCGGATCCTGCTGGAGGTGATCGACCAGAGCACCGGCCTGCTCAGCGTCGGTACGATCACCCTCGTCTGGATCGCCACACGCCTGGTGGCGACGCTGCGGACCGTGCTGCTCGAGGTCTTCGACATCCACCAGGAGCGTGGGCTCATCGAAGGCAAGATCTTCGACATCCAGATGGTGCTCGCGGCAGGGACGCTCTTCACGCTGAACGTCGGCCTGACCGTCCTGCTCCACGTCGTGACCCGCCGGGGCATCGGCTTCCTCGGCCTGGACCCGGAGCAGGTGGGCTGGATCGACGTGCTCTACGGCCGCGTGGTCGCGTTCGCCTTCATCTGGGTGATGTTCGTCCTCATCTACCGGTATCTGCCCGCCCGCAGGATCCACTGGCCGACCGCACTGGTCGCCGCCAGCGTCACCGCCGTGCTGTTCGAGCTCCTGAAGCAGGCGTTCGGCTGGTACGTCACCAGCATCGCCGATTTCGGCTCGACCTACGGGAGCTTCGCCACGCTCGTGATCCTGATCTTCTGGATCTATTACTCGGCGATCGCGTTCATCCTCGGCGGCGAAGTCGCCCAGGTGGTGGCGATGCACCGGGTCCGCCGTCGCCAGAAGGAGCGTCTCTCATGAGCGCCGTCGCGCGCGGCCGCCCCCACGCCGGACGCCGGGGAGGCCGGCGAATCCTCCCTGCCGCGGCGCTCGCGGCGCTCGCGGCGCTCGCGGCGATGCTGCCGCCCGAGGCCCGGGCGCAGATCCCGCGGTCGCCCGGGCTCGCCCTCGACCTCGGTTTCCCGGCCCCAGGTACGGAGCCGTTGGGGCGGCAGCCGCTCCTTTCGGCCCGGCGCTTCATTGTGATCCGTCTGGCGGAGAACCACCTCTACCTGATCGAGGACGGCCGCGCCATCTGGGACGCCCCGGTGGCCACCGGGACGGGCTTCCGGCTCCAGGGCGGCAACCGCGAGTGGCACTTCGTGACCCCACGGGGCGTCTTCCGCATCCAGCGCAAGGAGCTCGACCCGGTATGGATCAAGCCGGAATGGGCGTTCGTCGAGGCCGGGCTGCCCGTGCCTCCCCTCGACTCGCCGCTGCGCCGTGATTCCACCATGCTCGGCACCACCGCGCTCTACATCGGCTACGAGCTGGCCATCCACGGCACGAGCCGCCCCGAACTCGTGCTGCACCCGGACCCGGACGAGCGGCGGGTTTCCCACGGCTGCATCCGGCTCACCAACGAGGACGCCCGGACCCTCTACCACCTGGTCGAGGTGGGCACCCCCGTCCTCATTTACTAGCGTCCAGCCGCTTTCCCGGCGCCGTGGCGGTTCCTACATTCCCCGCATGGAGAAGAATCGGCACCGGGCGAAGGAGGCGCAGGGGGATGGGCGCAAGGTCATCGCCCGGAACAAAAAAGCGCTGCACGAATACCACGTTCTCGAGACCTGGGAGGCAGGCCTCGTCCTCACCGGGCCCGAGGTCAAGTCGATCCGGGCCGGCAAGGTCAGCCTGGCCGAGGCCTTTGCCCGCGTCGAGGGCGGCGAGGTCTGGCTGTACGGGATGCACATCAGCCCGTACGACCCGGCCAGCCGCTGGAACGCGGACCCCACGCGGCCGCGGAAACTCCTCCTGCATCGTCGGGAGATCCGTCGCCTCGTCGGCGCCCTGGGGGAGAAGGGCTACACCCTGGTCCCGCTCGATCTGTATTTCCGCCGCGGTTACGCCAAGGTCACCCTCGCCCTCGCACGCGGCAAGAAGCTCCACGACCGCCGCGAGGACCTGAAGAGGCGCGCCGCGCAGCGCGAGATCGAACGGGCGATCAAGCGGGAAAGATGATCATCCGGCTGATCTGCCTCTTGCTGGTCGCCACACCGTTGCGGGCAGCGGCGCAGCCGTCCGCGCTCGCGATCGAGGGGGCCGGCGAACCCGTTCGCGTCGCCGTCGCCACGCACCACGGCCACCCGGCTTTCCCGGCCACGGCGCTGGCCGCGCTCGGGGGGCAGTGGGTGGAAGAGCCCGCAGGGGCCCGTGCCGTGCTCTTCGGGGACACCCTGCACTTCGAGCTCTTCTCGCCGTTCTTCACCGTGGGCGGCGAGACCGTCCAGCTCGTCGCGCCGGTGTACCGGGCGGGCGGCGCGGTGCACCTGCCTCACCAGTTCTTCGTCGAGTGGCTGCCCGCGCGCTACCCCGACCGTCTCCGGTACGAGGACGGCGTGCTCCGCCTCACGGGCGCCGCGGCCGCCAAGGCGGCGCGCGAGGCCCCGACGGCGCGGGCGGCCCGGAGCCGGCCCACGAGGATCGTCATCATCGACCCGGGCCACGGAGGACGGGACCCGGGGAAGATCGGGCCGAACGGGCTGCGTGAGAAGGACGTGACCCTCGCCGTGTCCCGCCGGCTCGCCGCGTTGCTGCGTGCCCGGGAGGGCTACGAGGTGCACCTCACCCGCACCACGGACACGCTCATCGCCCTCCAGGACCGGCCCGCCCTCGCCAACCGCTGGAAGGCGGGCAGGCCGGCCGCGATCTTCATCTCGATCCACGCCAACTCGGCGCCGCGTGCCGCGCGCGGCTTCGAGACGTTCTTCCTTTCCGAGGCGCGCACCGAGGACGAGCGGCGCGTCGCCGAGATGGAGAACGCCGCCGTGCAGTTCGAGAACGGGGGGAGGGCGGCGAACGGCGATGGCCACGAGCTCAGCGCGATCCTCAACACGCTGCGCAACGACTTCTACCTCCGCGCATCGAACAACCTCGCGGAGATCGTGCAGCGCCGGTTGGCCGCCTTCCATCCCGGACCCAACCGCGGCGTCAAGCAGGCGGGGCTCGTCGTCCTCGTCGGCGCGTTCATGCCCGCCGTTCTCGTGGAGATGGCGTTCATCTCCGACCAGCGGGAGGCGCGGCTGCTGGGCACATCCGAGTTCCAGCAGAAGATCGCCTTCGCCCTCGCCGAGGCGGTGGAGGAGTTCTTCGACGCGCACGAGCACCTCTGGCTGACAGAGTCCGCGTCATGAGGCGCCTGCTCTCCCTCACCGCCGTCGGCCTGGCCGTCTCTGCCTGCGCGTACTTCAACGCGCTCTACAACGCCAAGCGTCATTTCGCGGATGCGGAGCGGGCCGCCATGCGCGGCGAGCACGGCGCGGCGTACATGAGCTACGGCGCCGCCATCGAGAAAGCGGCCAAGAGCCTGCGCCGTGACCCCGACGGCCGCTGGGCCGACGACGCGCTCTATCTCATCGGGCGCGCCCACTTCGCCCGCGGCGACTACCGCGAGGCCACCGCGGCCCTCGAGCGGCTCCTGCGGGAGACCGACGACGCACGCATCCGGGCCGGCGCCTACGCCTACCTCGGCGCGGCCGCCGTCCGGCTCGGCGACCTGGCCGCCGCCGTGGTCCGGCTGGACAGCGCGGTCGCGGGGGTGGGCGAGCGAGGCGAGCTCGCCGCCTTCGCGCGCCTCTGGCGGGCCCGCGCCCGCTTCGCCCTCGCGGACGAGGACGGCGCGTGGCCCGACATCGAGGCCGCTGCGGCGATCGGCGGGGCCATGGGACGGGAGGCCCGACTCGAGTGGGCCGCCCGCGCCGTGCAGCTCGACCGACCGGATCGGGCGGCCGCGGCGTTTGCGGCCCTCTTCCGCGACAAGGACGCCCACCTGGCCGCCGACTCGATCGCGGCGCTCGCTGCGCGCGCCAATCAGCGGTGGGGCAGCGCACGGGCCAGCGCGCTGCTCGAGGGGGTGACCACCGCCGCTTGGCCGCCCGCCGCCCGGGCCGCACTGCGCTTGCGGCGCGCGGAGCTGCTCGCCGCGGCGGGCGACAGCGTGGAGGCGCTGCGCGAGGCCAGGACCGTCGCGGGCCGGGCCTCCGGCCCGATCGCCGATCGCGCCCGGGTCGTCCTCGCACGCTGGGCTCTCGCCACGGCGCGGGACATGGAGGACCTCGACGACGTACGCGACCTCCTGCTCCCCGCGATCGCTGACGGCGAGGCGCGGCGCCTGCTCCAGGCGCTCAAGGCGCTCGGCGTGCTCGTCGAGTTCCCCGCCGAGCTGGGCCAGCCGCTCGCCCTCTTCGCCGCCGGTGAGCTGGCGCGCGACGAGCTGGGTGCGCCCCACGTGGCACGCGCGTTGTTCACTGCCTACGCCGACGTCGCGCCGACCGCGGTCTGGGCGCCCAAGGCGCTGCTCGCCGCGATCGCCCTCGACCCCGAGCCGGAAGAGGCGGAGCGCCTCCGCCGGCGGCTCGAGGCCCACCGGGGCAACGTCTACCTCCTCGCCCTCTCCGGCGGCGAGCCCGGGCCGCGCTACGAGGAGGCCGAGAACACGCTCGCCAGCGTCCTGTCCGACCTCCTGCGGCGCGCCGACGAGGAAGCGACCCGCCGGGATGCGTTGGTCGTCCAGACGCTCGCCCGGCTGGACAGCCTCCGGGCCGCCATGCGCGCAGACTCCCTCATGGCCGGCTGCAACGCCTTGCTCGACAGCCTGGGCATCGGCGGCATCCGGGCCGACAGCCTGCGCGCCGCCTGCGTGCGGGCGGACTCCCTGCGCATGGACTCGATCCTGACGATCGACACCGTGCTGCTGCTCCCCGACTCGCTCCGCCCGGACTCGCTCCGAGGCGACACCCTCGGCGACCCGCTGCGATGAACCTCGCGCAGGAGCTCCTCGGCGCACGGTTCCAGAACCCCGTGCTCCTGGCCAGCGGCACGTGCGGCTACGGCAGGGAGCTGGATGGGCTCATCGACCTCGATTCACTCGGCGGCCTGGCCATCAAGGCCGTCACACCGGAGCCGCGGGAGGGCAATCCCCCGCCGCGCGTCGCGGAGTTCGATGCCGGCATGATCAACTCCGTGGGACTCGCGAACGTGGGGCTGGAGCGGGTGGCCGAAGAGAAGCTCCCCTGGCTGGCCCGTCGGCTGCGTCGCGCGCAGGTCCTGGTCAACGTGGCGGGCCGTACGGTCGAGGACTACGTCCGGGTGATCCAACGCCTCGATCCGTTGCCCGGCTTCCTCGGCTTCGAGCTCAACCTGTCGTGCCCGAACGTCGAGGAGGGCGGCGCCGTGTTCTCGACCCGGGAGGACCTCCTGGCCGAGGTCATCCGCGCCGTGCGGCCGCTCACCCGCCGACCCCTGATCGCGAAGCTGGCGCCCAACGTGCCGGACATCGGCCGCATGGCCGAGGTCGCGGTGGAGGCCGGTGCAGACGCATTGACGTTGATCAACACGTTCCCGGGCCTGCTCTTCGACCTCGAGACCCGCCTGCCCGTGGTCGGCGCCGGGTCGGGCGGGGTCAGCGGCCCCGCCATCCTGCCCATGGGCGTCCATGCGGTCTGGCGGGCCCGCCAGCGCGTGGACGTGCCCATCATCGGCGCGGGCGGCATCCGCTCCGGCGCCGACGCCCTGCAGTATCTGCTCGCGGGGGCGAACCTGGTACAGGTGGGGACGGCCCTCTTCTCGGATCCTCGGACCCCGGGACGTGTATTGTCCCAACTCGGGCGGTACGGTCGCCGGACGGGCGTCACGGACATCCGCGAGCTCATCGGCGCGGGTCGGATGCCGTGACCGCGCCGGCCGCCGCGTTCGCCCACGACGAATCTATGTCGACCATTATCGTCGCCCTCGATCTGCCCGATGCCCGGCCCGCGCTCGACCTCGTGGAGCGCCTGGGGCCGGCCGTGGACTGGTACAAGATCGGCGCCCAGCTCTTCACCGCCGCAGGGCCCGACATCGTGCGCGCGCTCAAGAGCCGCGGAAAGCGCGTCTTCCTCGATCTGAAGTACCATGACATCCCGACGACCGTGGCGCGCGCCGTCGAAGCCGCCCGAACCCTCGGCGTGGACATGCTCACCGTCCACACCACCGGCGGCTCCGCTATGCTCCGGGCCGCCCGCGAGGCGGCGGGCGTCGATGGGCCTCTGGTCGTCGGCGTCACCGTGTTGACCTCCTTCGCCGCCGCCGACCTCGAAGAGGTCTGGGGCAGGGAGCTCCGCTCCCTGCGCGAAGAGGTCGCCCGGCTCGCGGCCCTCGCCGCCGACGCCGGGCTCGACGGCGTCGTCGCATCCGCCGTCGAGGTCGAGACCATCAAACGCAGGCACGGGTCCGCGTTCCGCGTCGTCACCCCCGGGATCCGTCCGGCCGGCGACGACGCGGCAGACCAGGTCCGGACCGCCACGCCGGCCGAGGCCGCTCGCGCCGGCGCGGACTTCCTGGTCATCGGTCGGTCCATTGCCGCAGCGCCGGACCCGGTCGCCGTGGTCGAACGGATCTCCTCGGAGATCGCTGGCCAGGCGAGTGCAACGGCATGATGACCCGCGTCACCGTCGCCGCCCTGTCCCTCGTCCTCGGGACCGCGCTCCTCGCCCACGCCCAGGAGTCCGGCCTCGAGAGCACCATCGCGCGCTTCGCCGCTTCGTGGAACCGCGGCGACGCCGGGACCATCGCCAGCTTCGTCGCCAGCGCCGGCGTCTCCCTCGAGCTGGACGACGGCCCCGCCGGGCCGCTCGGGTCCCGGCAGGCCGCCGCAGCGCTGCGCCGGATGTTCGAGGGCCACGAGACCGTCTCGGTCCGCCCCGGCACCGTCCGCATCGTCGGCGGGGCGCCACAGCGCGCATACGGCCAGCTCGACTGGCGCGTCCGCGCCCGCGGCACCACCGTCACCGAGCGCCGGACCGTCTTCATCGCTCTCGTCCGCGAGCCGGCCGGCTGGCGCATCACCCATATCCGCCTGCTCCGCTGAAGGCGCGGCACCGACTCTCGCCAGAACCCGGACATGGCACTGCGCTTCTACAATACGCTGACCCGGAGCCTCGAAGAGTTCCAACCGCTCGTGCCCGGCCGCGTGGGGATGTACGGCTGCGGCCCGACCGTCTACCAGTTGCCCCACATCGGCAACTACCGGACGTTCGTTTTCTACGACGTCCTCCACCGCTACCTCGAGTGGAAGGGATACCAGGTCCGGTTCGTCATGAACCTCACCGATGTGGATGACCGCATCATCGAGCGCGCGCTCGACGCCGGCGTCTCCATCGACGAGTTCACCGCCCCCTACATCCGCGGCTTCCTGGAGGACCTGGACACCCTCGGCATCCGCCGCGCCGACGCCTACCCCCGCGCCACCGGCCACATCCCCGAGATGATCCGCCTCGTGGAGCGCCTGCTCGAGCGCGGGCACGCCTACGTGGTGGACGGCGACGTCTACTTCGACATCTCCAGCTTCGCGGACTACGGCAAGCTGTCCCGCGTGGACCTCTCCGCCGTTCGCCGGGGCGAGCGCGTCGCCTCCGACCGCTACGAGAAGGAGGACATCCGGGACTTCGCGCTCTGGAAGGCGGCCAAGCCCGAGGACCGCCGGGTCGGCGCCGTCTGGCCCGCCCCCTGGGGCGAGGGGCGCCCGGGCTGGCACCTCGAGTGCTCCGCCATGAGCATGGCCGAGCTCGGGGAGACGTTCGACATCCACGCCGGGGGCGAGGACCTCATCTTCCCGCACCACGAGGACGAGATCGCCCAGTCCGAGGCCGCCACCGGCAAGCCCTTCGCCCGCTTCTGGCTGCACTCGCGGTTCCTGCTCATGGACGCGGAGAAGATGTCCAAGTCGCTGGGCAACGTGGTCACGCTCCGGGCGCTCCTCGAGCAGGGCTACGAGCCGGCGGCCATCCGCTTCCAGCTCCTGTCCGCCCATTACCGCAAGGAGCTGGACTTCTCCCTGGACGGCCTCGCGGAGAGCCGGGCCGCCGTCCGCCGGCTCACCGACTTCCAGGACCGGCTCGAGGCCACGCCGGTGGACGGGGATGCCCCGGCCTCGCCGCTGCCCGGGCTCGCCGCAGAGGCGCTGGCGGAGTTCGAGCGAGGGCTGGATGACGACCTCAACGTCCCGGCGGCGCTGGCCGCCCTCTTCACCTTCGTCCGCCGGACCAACGCCGCCCTGGACGAGCGGCCGGCCGTGCCCCCGGCCGACCTCCAGGCCGCCCGCGCCGCCCTCGCCCGCATGGACGAGGTCCTGGGCGTCCTGGCCATCGCCCGGGGCCCGGCCCCGGACGCCCAGTTCGTGGCCTGGGTGGAGGAGCGGCTGGCCGCCCGGCAGGAGGCGCGCGCCCGGCGCGACTACGCCACCGCGGATGCGATCCGCCAGGAGCTCGCCGCCGCGGGGATCGTGGTGGAGGACACACCCCGCGGCCCGCGCTGGAAGCGCGCTTGACAGTTTTTTTGACCCTGGCTATACTAGCAGTCTGTCCCGGCGCTGACGTAGCTCAACTGGTAGAGCAGCTGCCTTGTAAGCAGCAGGTTAAGGGTTCGAGTCCCTTCGTCAGCTCCTGACGTGGGCGGGCGTAGCTCAGTTGGCTAGAGCATCAGCCTTCCAAGCTGAGGGTCGCGGGTTCGAGTCCCGTCGCCCGCTCTCGATCCAGGGTTCCGGGCTCCGCGCCCGGCGGGGAACGGCGAGCGCCGACCCCGCTCGCCGGGGCACCGGCTCGCGGCGGCGCGGCGCCGGCGCACCTCCGTGTGCGCCGGCCGCGCCGCCCGTCGCGCTGGCTCGCGTAGCTCAGTGGTAGAGCGCTTCCTTGGTAAGGAAGAGGTCACGGGTTCAATCCCCGTCGCGAGCTCCTGGCCGCCTCCGGCTCCGCAGGTCCGGGCCGAGCGGTCGCATTGGATCGCCCCCGCCGCTCTCGGCCCGGGGGCCGTCGAGCAACGGAAACATCTCGAGGGGAGACCATGGCCAAGGCGAAGTTTGAGCGGACGAAGCCGCACGTGAACGTGGGGACGATTGGTCATGTTGACCATGGGAAGACGACGTTGACGGCGGCGATCACGGCGATCCAGGCGGCGAAGGGGTTGGCGCAGAGCATTGCGTACGATCAGATTGACAAGGCGCCGGAGGAGCGGGAGCGGGGGATCACGATTGCGACGTCGCACGTTGAGTACGAGACGGAGAAGCGGCATTACGCGCACGTGGACTGCCCGGGTCATGCGGACTATGTGAAGAACATGATCACGGGTGCGGCGCAGATGGATGGTGCGATTTTGGTGGTGAGTGCGGCGGATGGGCCGATGCCGCAGACGCGCGAGCACATTTTGTTGGCGCGTCAGGTGAATGTGCCGTACATCGTGGTTTTTCTGAACAAGTGCGACATGGTCGACGACCCGGAGCTGATCGACCTGGTGGAGTTGGAGGTTCGGGAGCTGCTGTCGGAGTATGATTTCCCCGGGGATGAGACGCCGGTGATTCGTGGGAGTGCGTTGAAGGCGCTCGAGAGCGGGGATCCGAACAGCGAGTGGGGGAAGAAGATCACGGAGCTGCTGGACGCGGTCGATACGTACATCCCGGAGCCGGAGCGGGAGGTGGACAAGCCGTTCCTGATGCCGGTGGAGGATGTGTTCTCGATCACGGGTCGTGGGACGGTGGCGACGGGTCGTATTGAGCGTGGTCGGGTGAAGGTTGGGGATGAGGTGGAGATTGTGGGGTTGGGGGCGGACAAGAAGACGGTGGTGACGGGTGTGGAGATGTTCCGGAAGGTGCTGGACGAGGGTGTGGCCGGGGACAATGTGGGGGTTCTGCTTCGTGGTGTGGACAAGAACGAGATCGAGCGGGGGATGGTGCTGGCGAAGCCGGGCTCGATCACGCCGCACACGAAGTTCAAGGCGGAGGTGTACGTGCTGACGAAGGAGGAGGGTGGTCGGCACACTCCGTTCTTCCCTGGCTACCGGCCGCAGTTCTACTTCCGGACGACGGACGTGACGGGGACGATCACGCTGCCGGAGGGGGTGGAGATGGTGATGCCGGGGGACAATGTGCAGATGACGATCGAGCTGATCGCGCCGATTGCGATGGAGAAGGAGCTGCGGTTTGCGATCCGCGAGGGCGGTCGCACCGTCGGCGCCGGCGTCGTCACCGAGATCATCGAGTGATTGGAGTCAGGGGCGCCGGCGTCCTCCGGCGATCCGGGCCTCTGCCGGGAAGGACGGTCCCCGGGACGGCCGCCGGACGCGGGAGGGCAGACGCCGGCGCCCGGGCCGCCTGAGGGCGGCCGGCCGCCGCGACGCCGAGGAGGGGCGCTGCGGCCGCTGCGATGGACGACGGAACTTCCCGGCCCGTCGCGCTTTACCATAGAGGCTGGGCCGGATTCAGGGGGAGGGCGCCATGGCCCGCGAGAAGATCATCCTCGCCTGCACCCAGTGCCAGGAGAGGAACTACCACACGACGAAGAACAAGCGGAAGCACCCCGAGCGCGTGGAGTGGAAGAAGCATTGCCCGCGCTGCAATGCGCACACGCTCCACAAGGAGACGAAGTGAGCGATGGCCTCGTTGAGCAAGGCGCGCGCGTTCACGGGGGAAGTCGTCGATGAACTGAAGAAGGTCACCTGGCCGGATGCCGCCCAGCTCCGGAACGCGACCTTCGTCATCATCGTCTTCGTCTTCATCGTCGCCCTGATCATCTGGCTCATGGACACCACGGTGAGCTGGATCTTGAGGCAGGTCATCGATCTTTTCGCGGGTTGAGCCATGGCGGGCGAGGCGCGGTGGTACGCGATCCAGACGTACTCGGGCCACGAGAACAAGGTCAAGAAGCTCATCGAGCGTCGCATCGCCGAGGAGCCAGGGGCCTCGCCCGAGGAGAAGGAGATCCAGGACGTCATCGTTCCCACGCAGGACGTCGTGGAGATCCGGAACGGCAAGCGGGTCACGGTCACCCGGCGCCTCTACCCGGGCTATGTGCTCGTGAAGATGGTCCTCAACCAGCGGACCACGCACTTGATCAACAGCATCCAGGGCGTGATCAAGTTCGTGGGCGCGGGCAAGGAGCCGCAGCCGCTGCGTGAGGAGGAGATGAACAAGATCCTCGGCCTCGCGCCCGAGACCGAGGAGCTCGAGCCGCGGGAGGAGATCCCGTTCCGGGTCGGCCAGGTCGTGGAGGTCACGGAGGGTCCGTTCACCGATTTCAGCGGTACGGTCCAGGAGATCTACCCCGACAAGGGCAAGGTGAAGGTCGAGGTCAGCCTCTTCGGCCGACCGACGTCGGTGGAGCTCGACTACACGCAGCTGAAGGGATACTGAACGGGCGGCCACGGCCGTCCAGCCGCGCGGTGGCGGCCTGTGCGCGCGGCCTGATGCGGAAGAGCGTACATGGCTAAGAAGGTCGTCGGCTTCGTCAAACTCCAGGTTCCCGCCGGGGCTGCGAACCCCGCGCCGCCCGTCGGGCCGGCGCTGGGTCAGCACGGCGTGAACATCATGGAGTTCTGCAAGCAGTTCAACGCCAGGACGCAGGGCCAGGCCGGTCTGATCATCCCGGTGGAGATCACCATCTATTCGGACCGGTCGTTCACCTTCGTCACCAAGACGCCGCCGGCGGCGGTGCTCCTGCGCAGGGCGGCGGGGATCGAGAAGGGGGCCTCCGCGCCCAACCGTGAGAAGGTCGGCCAGGTCACGCGCCAGCAGGTTCGCGAGATCGCCGAGCTGAAGCTCCCCGACCTCAACGCGGCGAGCATCGAGGCCGCCATGCGGATGATCGAGGGGACGGCCCGCTCCATGGGAATCCAGGTGGTGGACTGATGCCCAGGCACGGCAAGAAATACCGGGAGGCGGCCGCCCGCGTACCGCGCGAGGTGCGCTTCAGCGATCCGCTGGAGGCGCTGCGCCTCGTGAAGGAGACCGCCTTCGCCAAATTCGATGAGACCGTCGAGGTGGCCGTTCGGCTCGGCGTCGATCCCCGGCACGCCGATCAGGTGGTGCGGGGGACGGTGACGCTGCCGCACGGCACCGGCAAGCCGGTCCGCGTCCTCGTCCTCGCCCAGGGCGAGAAGGCGCGGGAGGCCGAGGAGGCCGGCGCCGACTTCGTCGGCATGGAGTACGTCCAGAAGATCAAGGACGGCTGGCTGGACTTCGACGTGGTGGTCGCGACCCCCGATGTCATGGGGCAGGTCGGCCAGCTCGGCCGCATCCTGGGTCCGCGTGGGCTCATGCCCAGCCCCAAGGCCGGCACGGTGACGTTCGATGTCGGCAAGGCGGTGCGGGAGATCAAGGCGGGTAAGATCGAGTTCCGTGTGGACCGCACGGGCAACGTGCACGCGCCGATCGGCCGCGTGTCGTTCCCCGCGGAGCACCTCGCGGCGAACCTCGAGGCGGTCATGGACACGATCATCCGGTCCAAGCCGGCGGCCTCGAAGGGCACGTACATCCGGAGCGTCACGGTGTCCAGCACGATGGGCCCGGGGATCCGGCTCGACCCCAACCTCTACCGGCGGGTGGCGGCGCGATGAAGGTGCAGGAGAAGCAGGCCATCGTCGAGCAGCTGGCGGAGCGGCTGCGTGACGCGGAGGCGGTGTACCTCACCGACTTCACCGGCCTGAACGTCAAGAGCATGACCGACCTGCGCGCGCGGCTGCGCCGCGTGGGCGGCGAATACCTGGTGGTCAAGAACACGCTGGCGCGTCGCGCGTTCAGTGGTCTCGACCTGCCGGACATCGGCGGCTTCTTCACGGGCCCGACCGGGCTGGTGATCGGCCGCGAGGATCCGGTCACCGCAGCCAAGGTGCTCGACGAGTTCGCTCGCGAGCACGACAACAAGCCGGCCGTCAAGATCGGGATCGTCGAACGACGGACGGTCGGCGCCGAGGACGTGGCGCGGCTGGCCAAGCTCCCGCCTCGCGAGCAGTTGCTGGCGGAGCTGGCCGGTCTGTTGGAGGCGCCCCTCGCGCAGCTCGCGTACGCTCTCCAGGCGCTCCTCGGGGAATTCGTGGGCTTGCTCGAGGCGCTACGTGCGCAGCGGGAAAGCGCCTAAGTCACTCAATCGCCTTCTCAGGGAAGAGACGAGATGCCTACCAAGGAAGAGCTGCTCGACGCGATTGGCAGCATGACCGTCATGGAGCTGGCGGACTTCGTCGAGGCGTTCAAGGCGAAGTTCGGAGTCACGGCCGTCGCCGCCGCTCCGGTCGCCGCGCCCGCGGCCGGTGCGGGTGCACCGGCTGCTCCCGCTGCCGAGGAGCAGACGGAGTTCGACGTCATTCTGAAGGACGCCGGCCCGAAGAAGATCCAGGTCATCAAGGTCGTCCGCGAGGTGACGAACCTCGGCCTCAAGGAGGCCAAGGACTTGGTGGACGGCGCGCCTTCGACCGTGAAGGAGGGCGTCTCCAAGGAAGAGGCCCAGCAGATCAAGGCCAAGCTCGAGGAGCAGGGCGCCGTCGTCGAACTGAAGTGAGGCTTCGGCGGGGTCCGGCCGCGCGGGCGCGAGCCCGGACCGTCGGCCCGGACCCCGGCGCAGGCCGGACACTCAGCTCGACAGGGCGCTCAGATGAATCGATCGGGCTTCGCACGCGAATCCTTGTTTGATCGTGGTTCCCCGTCGCCCGTGAGGCGGCCGGGGCTTTCTGTGCTTGTTCGCCGGAGCGTCCGATCCGCGGCCGTCCGCGGCGGCGGCGCCGTAGGCCGTCGTGCCGCCCGCCGTGGCCCCGGTTCCGACGTTTGAGGAGGGAGTGCCGTCTTGGCTACGCACAAGAATGGCAGGCTGCCGGTCGTCGAGTTCCGCAAGCTGGGCTCGGTCATGCCGATGCCCAACCTGCTCGACGTGCAGCGCCAGGCGTTCGAGACGCTGCTGCGGACCGACGCAGCGGCCAAGGAGCGTGAGGACGTCGGGCTCGAGCGGGTGTTCAGGGAGATCTTCCCGATCACGGATGTGAACGAGAAGTTCTCGCTCGAGTTCGTCTCCTACACCCTCGGCGAGCCGAAGTACAGCGTCGAGGAATGCATCGAGCGGGACATGACCTATGCGGCGCCGCTCAAGGCGACGCTGCGGCTGATCGTCTGGGAGGACGTCGAGGACGGCGAGCGCCGGCCCAAGGACATCATCGAGAAAGAGGTCTATCTCGGCGACCTGCCGCTGCTCACCGAGCTCGGGACGTTCATCATCAACGGCGCCGAGCGCGTGATCGTCAGCCAGCTGCACCGCTCGCCGGGCGTGGTGTTCGAGGAGACGGTCCACCCGAACGGCTCGAAGCTCTACAGCGCCCGGATCATCCCGTTCCGGGGCTCGTGGGTCGAGTTCACGGTGGACATCCACGGCGTCATCTACGTCCACATCGACAAGAAGAAGAAGTTCCCGGCCACGGCGCTGCTGAGGGCGTTCGGATACTCGCGGGATGAGGACATCCTGCGCCTCTTCTACACGACCCGCGATCTGGACCTGTCCGAGGTGGGGGACGACCGCAGCCAGCGGCGCGAGGTGGTCGGCGCGCTCCTGGCCGAGGACGTGGTGGATCCAGAGACCGGCGAGGTGATCGCGGAGACCGCGCAGGAGCTGACGCCGGACGTCCTCAACCGGCTGCGTCGCGCGCAGATCCAGAAGGTCAAGGTCTTCTCCAGCGGCACGTCGGGCCGGGGCGAGAGCCCGCTCCTCCGCAACACGCTGCGCAAGGATCCCACGCACAGCGAGGAGGAGGCCCTGCGCGCCATCTACACGCTGCTGCGGCCGGGCGAGCCGCCGAACCTGGAGACGGCGCGCATGGCGCTGGAGCGTATCTTCTTCAACCCGAAGCGGTACGACCTGGGCCGCGTCGGGCGCTACAAGATCAACCAGCGCCTGGGGCTGAACCTGCCGCTGAGCCACACGGTCCTGACGCAGGAGGACTTCATCGCGATCATCCGCTACCTCATCGACCTGCACGAGGGGCGGGGCTACGTGGACGACATCGACCACCTGGGCAACCGCCGGGTGCGTAGCGTCGGCGAGCTGATCGCGAACCAGTTCTCCGTCGGCCTGTCGCGCATGGCGCGGCTGGTCAAGGAGCGGATGTCCATCACCACGGACGTCGACAAGATCAACATCGACGACCTGGTGAACGCGCGCACGGTCAGCGCCGTCATCCAGGCGTTCTTCGGCTCGAGCCAGCTCAGCCAGTTCATGGACCAGACGAACCCGCTGGCGGAGCTGACCCACAAGCGTCGTCTCTCGGCGCTCGGGCCGGGCGGCCTGACCCGCGAGCGCGCCGGCTTCGAGGTGCGTGACGTGCATTACTCGCACTACGGCCGGATGTGTCCGATCGAGACGCCGGAAGGCCCGAACATCGGGCTGATCACCAGCCTGACCACCTACGCGCGCATCAACGACCTCGGCTTCATCGAGACGCCGTACCGCAAGGTCGTCAACGGCCGGGTCACGGATGAGATCGTCTGGCTGGACGCGCTCGCGGAGGAGGAGGCCCGGGTGGCGCAGGCCAACGCGCCGCTCAACGAAGACGGCACGTTCAAGAACGACTTCATCCTGTGCCGCTGGCGCGACGACTACCCGCTGCTGCCGCCGGACCAGATCGACTACATGGACGTCTCGCCGGACCAGATCGTGTCGGTCGCGGCGGCGCTCATCCCGTTCCTCGAGCACGACGATGCCAACCGCGCGCTGATGGGTTCGAACATGCTGCGCCAGGCGGTGCCGCTGCTCTTCCCGGATGCGCCCCTGGTCGGCACCGGGCTCGAGGAGAAGGTCGCCCGCGACTCGGGCGCCGTGATCGTGGCGAAGCGGGCCGGCGTCGTCGAGCGCGTCACGGCGGACGAGATCGTCATCGACACCGGCGCGGTGAAGCCGGGCGAGACCGACCAGCCGCTGGCGAAGCTGTCCCAGTACGACCGTTACCGGCTGAAGAAGTTCTGGCGGACGAACCAGGACACGGCGATCAACCAGCGGCCGCTGGTGAAGAAGGGCCAGCGCGTCGAGGCGGGCGACATCATCGCCGATGGGGCTTCGACGGACCACGGCGAGCTCGCGCTCGGCCGCAACGTGCTCGTCGCGTTCATGCCCTGGTACGGGCACAACTTCGAGGACGCGATCGTCATCAGCGAGAAGCTGGTCAAGGAGGACGTCTACACCTCCATCCACATCCAGGAGCTCGAGCTCCATGTCCGTGACACGAAGCGCGGCATGGAGGAGATCACCCGCGAGATCCCGAACGTCGCGGAGGACAGCCTGACACACCTGGATGAGCGGGGCATCGTGAACATCGGCTCGCGGGTGAAGTCGGGCGACATCCTCGTCGGCAAGATCACGCCGAAGGGCGAGACCGAGCTCTCCCCGGAGGAGAAGCTCCTCACGGCGATCTTCGGCGAGAAGGCCAAGGACGTGAAGGACTCGTCCCTCAAGGTCCCGCCGGGGATGGAGGGGACGGTCATCGACGTGAAGGTCTTCAGCCGCCGGATCGATGACCCGCTCCTGGAGAAGGAGCGCGGCGAGCGGATCGGCCGCCTGCGCGCCGAGGAGCGCGAGGAGATCGGGCGCATCGTCGATGCGCGGGATGAGGAGCTGCGCGAGCTGCTCCGGGGCCAGACCGTCGCCCTGATGCTCAAGAAGGGCACGGTGGAGCCGTACCTCGAGGAGGGCACCAAGCTCACCGCCAAGCAGGTCGCCGAGCTGGACTTCTCGCAGATCGACCTGACGACGCTCAAGGTGCAGAACCGGGCGGTGAGCGAGCGGATCCGTCGGGTGATCGACGAGGCGCGGGCACGCATCGAGCGCGTGCGGGAGAAGACCGAGGAACAGATCGACAAGGTCTTCCAGCCGGACGAGCTCTCCCCGGGCGTGGTGCAGCTCGTGAAGGTCTACATCGCCGAGAAGCGCAAGATCAGCGTCGGCGACAAGATGGCCGGGCGCCACGGGAACAAGGGGATCGTGGCGCGCATCGTGCCCGAAGAGGACATGCCGTTCCTGCCGGACGGCACGCCGGTGCAGATCGTCCTCAACCCGCTGGGCGTGCCGAGCCGGATGAACGTGGGGCAGGTGCTGGAGACCCACCTGGGTTGGGTCTGCCACCTGCTCGGGTTCGAGGCCAAGACGCCCGTGTTCCAGGGCGCCTCGGAGCACGAGATCGGCCTGCTGCTCAAGATCAGCGGCGTGAAGTGGGCGCACCAGGCGTTGCGGATCAAGTCCGTCGAGTTCCCGACGTTCGACGCCGAGGTGGTCGTCCGCTTGCTGCGCGCGGTGGCCTTGTTCCCGGACGAGATCGAGCCCGCCTCCGCGAACGGCGACGGCACCAGGGCCGCGACCGCGTCCATGGGTCGGAGCATCGACGCGTATCTCGGCAAGGAGGTGCCGGAGGATGTGCGCGAGAAGCTCCACGAGCTGCGCGACTACCTCGTCGCCGCGGCCGAGGAGCTGGCCGAGCGCAAGGGCAAGAAGGTCGCGGAGCTGTTCCCCGCGATCAGCGCGGTGGCGCGGCGCAAGGCGCTGAAGGAAGGGCTCGATGCGGCGGTCTGCGAGTTCATGGCCGCCGCGGGGCTCACGCCCGGCGGCAAGGTTTGGCTGCGCGACGGGCGCACGGGGCAGACGTTCGACTTCCCGGTCACGGTGGGGTCGATCTACATGATGAAGCTGTCCCACCTCGTGGACGACAAGATCCACGCCCGGTCCATCGGGCCGTATTCGCTGGTGACGCAGCAGCCGCTCGCGGGCAAGGCCCAGTTCGGCGGCCAGCGTTTCGGCGAGATGGAGGTCTGGGCGCTCGAGGCGTACGGCGCCGCTCACACGCTGCAGGAGATCCTCACGGTGAAGAGCGACGACGTCGCCGGCCGGTCCCGCGTCTACGAGGCCATCGTGAAGGGCGAGAACCTGCCCGAGCCGGGGATCCCGGAGTCCTTCAACGTGCTGGTCAAGGAGCTCCAGTCGCTCGGGCTGTCCGTCACGCTGGGCCGCGACGAGTAGGGACCGAGGCGCGGGCGGCGGCGGGGATGGGGCGCCACAGTCGCGCGCCGTCGCCGCCCGGACGCCATGAAGGACGCTTTGCGAAGCGACGTGCCTACACAGGCCGGAGAGAATACAGATGATCGATTTCCCGCGTTCACGAGAGCCCCGGTCGCACGACTTCAACTACATCCAGCTCAAGATCGCCTCGCCCGAGGAGATCCGGAGCTGGTCGTACGGTGAAGTCACGAAGCCGGAGACGATCAACTACCGGTCGTTCAAGCCGGAGCGGGATGGTCTCTTCTGCGAGCGGATCTTCGGCCCCGTCAAGGACTGGGAGTGCCACTGCGGGAAGTTCAAGCGCATCCGCTACCGCGGTCACGTCTGCGACAAGTGCGGAGTCGAGGTCACGCTCTCGAAGGTGCGCCGGGAGCGCATGGGGCACATCGAGCTGGCGGTGCCCGTGGCCCACATCTGGTTCTTCAAGACGCTGCCGAGCCAGATGGGCTACCTCCTCGGCATGACGTTGCGTGACCTCGAGAAGGTGATCTACTACGCCAGCTACGTGGTCACCAACCCGGGCAAGCAGGACGTGCGCTACCAGCAGCTCCTGGACGAGGACGAGTACTACGAGCTGCGGGTGAAGGCCCGGGAGGAGGGGGACACGGAGTTCCGCGCGGAGATCGGCGCGGAAGCGATCCGCACGCTGCTCAAGCAGCTCGATGCGCCGGACCGTCCGATCTCGGAGCGCAACAAGGACGGGCGGGGCATCGACCGGCTGGCCGAGTACCTGCGCGCCGAGATCGCCACGGAGACGAGCCAGCACAGGAAGAAGCAGAAGCTCAAGAGGCTCAAGGTCATCGACGCGATCCGCAACTCGGGTCCGACGCCGGAGACGCGCAACAAGCCCGAGTGGATGATCATGGACGTGATCCCGGTCATCCCGCCGGATCTGCGTCCGCTGGTCCCGCTGGATGGCGGTCGGTTCGCGACCAGCGACCTGAACGACCTCTACCGCCGGGTGATCAACCGGAACAACCGGCTCAAGAAGCTCATGGAGATGCGCGCGCCGGAGGTGATCCTGCGCAACGAGAAGCGCATGCTCCAGGAGGCGGTGGACGCGCTGTTCGACAACGGCCGGCGGGCCAAGGCGATCCGGGGCCGCGGCCGGCGTCCGCTGAAGTCGCTCTCCGACATGCTGAAGGGCAAGCAGGGCCGGTTCCGGCAGAACCTGCTCGGCAAGCGCGTGGACTACTCGGGTCGCTCGGTGATCGTGGTCGGCCCCGAGCTCAAGCTGCACCAGTGTGGCCTGCCCAAGGCCATGGCGGTGGAGCTCTTCAAGCCGTTCATCATCCACGAGCTGGAGAAGCGCGGCGAGGCCGAGACGGTCAAGCGCGCCAAGAAGCTGGTGGAGCGCGATGACCCGAAGGTCTACGAGGTCCTGGAGGACATCATCAAGGACCACCCGGTGCTCCTGAACCGGGCGCCGACGCTCCACCGTCTGGGGATCCAGGCGTTCGAGCCGGTACTGGTCGAGGGCAAGGCGATCCGCATCCACCCGCTGGTCTGCGCCGCGTTCAACGCGGACTTCGACGGCGACCAGATGGCGGTGCACGTGCCGCTGAGCTTCGAGGCGCAGCTCGAGGCGCGTGTGCTCATGCTGTCGAGCAACAACATCCTGTTGCCGTCGAACGGCCGGCCGATCGCGAGCCCGACCCAGGACATGGTGATCGGCTGCTACTACCTGACCAAGCCGCCTCTCGTGGTGGCCGATGCGGAGGAGGCCCTCGCCACGGCCAAGAGCAAGGAGAAGCGGGAGGAGGCGCAGCGCATCCTGGACGAGGTGTACGCCAATGCGCCGCGCTACGGCCGCTTCGAGGAGGCGGAGATGGCGCTGGCGCTGGGGTACGTGAAGTACCACACGCCGTGCTGGTTCTGGGTGGAGAGGCGCGTCCGTGGCGCGGGCGAGGAGACCGAGGTCCGGCGGGGCAAGTGGCACCGGACCACGGTCGGCCGGGTGATCTTCAACTCCGTGGTGCCGGAGGAGCTGGGCTTCTGGAACCTCACCATGGGGAAGAAGGAGCTCGGCGACATCATCTTCCAGGCGTACCGCGAGGTGGGCCTGCGGCGCACCACCGAGTTCTTGGACGCCCTCAAGGACTTCGGCTTCCGGTACGCCACGCTCGGCGGCATCTCCGTGGGTGTGGTAGACCTGATCGTGCCCGAGGAGAAGGGCGAGATCCTGCGCGACGCGGAAGAGGAAGTCGCTCGCTACACGCGGGCGTATCAGAACGGCGTCATCTCGAACGGCGAGCGCTACAACAAGGTCATTGACACCTGGACGCACGCCAACAACGACGTCGCCGACGCGATGGTCCGCCGTCTGGAGCGCGCCAACGACGGGTTCAACCCGGTCTACATGATGATGAACTCCGGGGCGCGCGGTAACCGCGACCAGATGCGGCAGCTCGCCGGGATGCGCGGCCTCATGGCCAAGCCGCAGAAGAAGCTGACTGGCGGGATCGGCGAGATCATCGAGAGCCCGATCAAGTCCAACTTCCGCGAAGGGCTCACCGTGCTGGAGTACTTCATCTCCACGCACGGTGCGCGGAAGGGCCTGGCCGACACGGCGCTGAAGACCGCGGACGCCGGCTACCTGACGCGTCGTCTCGTGGACGTGGCGCAGGACGTGACGATCACGGAAGAGGACTGCGGCACGATCCTGGGCATCGAGATGACCGCGCTCAAGGAGGGCGAGGACATCATCGAGCCGCTGAAGGACCGGATCGTCGGCAACGTGGCGCTGGACGATGTCTACGACCCGATCGACGGCGAGCTGCTGGTCAGGGCGGGCGAGTTGATCAACGAGGACCAGGCGGAAGCAATCGAGGACGCGGGGATCCAGTCCGTCAAGATCCGCTCGGTGCTCACCTGCGAGGCCAAGCGCGGGCTGTGCCGGATGTGCTACGGCCGCAACCTCGCCACCATGGAGCTGGTGGACCTGGGCGAGGCGGTCGGGATCCTGGCCGCGCAGTCCATCGGCGAGCCGGGGACGCAGCTCACGCTACGGACCTTCCACATCGGCGGTACGGCCGCCCGCATCGCCGCGCAGACGCAGCGCAAGTCCAAGGTGGACGGCAAGGTCACCTTCGAGCGCATCACGTTCGTCACGACGCCGGCGGGCGAGCGCATCGTCACGAGCCGCGAGGGCGAGATCGTGATGCGCACCAAGGAAGGGGCCGTGCGCAGCCGTCTCGCGGTCCCCTATGGCGCCACCCTGGCCGTGGAGGAGGGCCAGGAGGTCGAGGCGGGTGACCTGCTGTTCAGTTGGGACCCGTACTCCGAGCCGATCGTCGCGGACTTCGGCGGACGCGTCAAGTTCATCGACATCGTCGAGGAGGAGACCGTCCGCGAGGAGCTCGACGAGTCCACCGGTCGTCGCCAGCTCGTGATCATCGAGGACCGGGAGAAGAAGCTCCACCCGATGATCGAGATCCGCTCGCTCGACGGGGACAAGAAGCTGCGGGAGTTCATCATCCCGGTCGGCGCGCAGCTCACCGTGCGCGACGGCGACATCGTCGAGCCCGGGACCACGCTGGCCAAGATCAGCCGGGAGGTCTACAAGACCCGCGACATTACGGGCGGTCTGCCGCGGGTGGCCGAGCTGTTCGAAGCTCGGCGGCCCAAGGACCCGGCGGTCATCACGGAGATCGACGGCACCGTCCGGTTCGGCGAGATCAAGCGCGGCAAGCGCGAGATCATCGTGGTGCCGCCGCAGGGCCCGGAGCGCGTGTACGAGGTCCCGGTCGGCAAGCACCTGCGGGTCCACGAGGGCGACCAGGTCCGTGCGGGCGACCGCCTGTGCGAGGGTCCGGTCAACCCGCACGACATCCTGCGGATCAAGGGGCCGCGGGCCGTGCAGGAGTACCTGCTCAACGAGATCCAGGAGGTCTACCGGCTCCAGGGCGTCAAGATCAACGACAAGCACATCGGCGTCATCGTGCGCCAGATGCTGCAGAAGGTCAGGATCACGGACCCCGGGGACACGGAGTACCTGGAGGGCGAGCACGTCGACCGGCTGGAGTTCCGGGAGACCAACAAGAAGGTGATCGCCCGGGGCGGCACGCCGGCCCGGTCCGAGCCGCTGCTGCTGGGGATCACCAAGGCCAGCCTGACCACGCAGTCGTTCATCAGCGCCGCCTCGTTCCAGGAGACGACCCGCGTCCTGACGGATGCGGCCGTGAGGGGCGCCCGGGACGACCTGATCGGGCTGAAGGAGAACATCATCATCGGCCACCTGATCCCGGCGGGGACCGGCGTGTACCGGTACACGGACATCGAATTCCTGGTGGACGAGCCGCCGCCCTCCGTGGAGGAGGCCGCGGAGCGGGAGGCCGAGCTGTTCCCCGGCGCGCCGGCAAGCCGGCCGGTGGCGGAAGAGCAGAAGCCGGCGCCCGCAGACTGAGCCGGGGGTCGGTCCCGGGGCGCGGACTCCGCCGGCCGGGCGTCCCCCGGCCGGCGGGCCGGAGGTCCGGGCCGCCGGGCCGGCGCCGGCGCGCAGGCCGCCGGTCGGAACGCCGGGGCCGCTCCTTGACAAGGTCGGGAGCGGCCCTTAAGTTTCTCAGTCTGTCTGGCTACACGAGTCGGACGCGGCGGGGGCAGGGGGTCCCCGCGTTTTTTCGATGCGCTGATCCCAGACGCACAGGGCGAGGTATGCCGACCATCAACCAGTTGGTCCGTAAGGGCCGGAAACGTGTGGTGAAGAAGGAGAAGGCGCCCGCGCTCCAGGGCAACCCCCAGAAGCGTGGGGTCTGCACGCGCGTCTACACGACGACCCCCAAGAAGCCCAACTCGGCTCTCCGCAAGGTCGCACGCGTGCGCCTCAGCAACCACCAGGAGGTCACGGCATACATCCCTGGCGAGGGGCACAACCTGCAGGAGCACTCGATCGTTCTCATCCGCGGCGGCCGCGTCAAGGACCTGCCGGGCGTCCGCTACCACATCATCCGGGGTACGCTGGACGCCAGCGGCGTCGCGAACCGGCGCCAGGGGCGGTCCAAGTACGGGGCCAAGAGGCCGAAGTGAGCCATGGGTCGACGGCAGCGAGCTGTCAAGCGTGAGGTCCCGCCGGATCCGGTGTACGGGTCCACCACGGTGACCAAGTTCATCAACAACCTGATGCGGGACGGCAAGAAGTCGGTGGCCGAGCGGATCTTCTACGAGGCCATGCGCATCGTGGAGGAGAAGTCCGGTCAGCCGGCGCTCAACGTGTTCAAGCAGGCCTTGAACAACTGCAAGCCGGTCCTGGAGGTGAAGAGCCGCCGGGTGGGTGGCGCGACCTACCAGGTGCCGGTCGAGGTACGGCCGGAGCGCCGGACGTCCCTGGCCATGAAGTGGCTCGTGACGTACGCCCGGCAGCGGGGCGAGCGGTCCATGGCGGAGCGGCTCGCGAACGAGCTGCTGGCGGCCGCGCGGAACGAAGGCAACGCGATCAAGAAGAAGGAAGACACGCACCGGATGGCGGAGGCGAACAAGGCGTTCGCGCACTACCGCTGGTGATCAATCGGGCGAGGGCGCGTGTGGAGCGAGGGCGGGGCTGCCTCCGCTCTCGCTGTCGCGACTGCCCGGGCCATGGTCTGGACCGATGCCCAGGAAGACGCCGCTACCCAGGCTTCGCAATATCGGCATCATGGCGCACATTGATGCCGGAAAGACGACGACGACCGAGCGCATCCTCTACTACACGGGGCGGGTGCACAGGCTGGGTGAAACCCACGATGGCTCCGCCACCATGGACTGGATGGAGCAGGAGCAGGAGCGCGGCATCACCATCACGTCCGCCGCGACGACCTGCTACTGGAAGCGCAACGGCGACGAATACCGCATCAACATCATCGACACGCCCGGGCACGTCGACTTCACGGTCGAGGTCGAGCGTAGTCTCCGCGTCCTGGACGGCGCGATCGCGGTGTTCTGTGCCGTGGGCGGCGTGGAGCCGCAGTCGGAGACGGTGTGGCGCCAGGCCGACCGCTACGGCGTGCCGCGCATCGCGTTCGTCAACAAGATGGACCGCGTGGGCGCGGATTTCGAGAACGTCGTGTCGATGATCCGCGAGCGGCTGGGTGCGCGTGCCCTCCCGGTCCAGTATCCGCTCGGTCAGGGTGAGCTGTTCACGGGCATCATCGATGTGATCCGCGGCGTGACCCTGCTCTATGACGAGGAGTCGCTGGGCGCCCGGTGGACCGAAGAGCCGATCCCGGATTCCTACGCGGAGAAGGTGGCGCAGCTCCGGCAAGAGCTGGTAGAGGCTGCGGTCGAGTCCGATGAGGAGCTGCTCGAGCGCTACCTCGAGGGCGAGGAGATCTCGGAGGCGGAGCTGCGGCGCGCCATCCGGAAGGCGACCATCGAGGGCAAGATGGTGCCCGTCCTGTGCGGGTCGGCGTTCAAGAACAAGGGGGTGCAGCAGCTCCTGGATGCGGTGATCGATTACCTGCCGTCGCCGGTGGACATCCCGCCGGTGAAGGGGCACCTGCCGCACCACGATGAGACGATCATCGAGCGCCGGGCGTCGGACGATGAGCCGTTCGCGGCGCTGGCGTTCAAGATCATGACGGACCCGTACGTCGGGAAGCTGACGTACTTCCGCGTCTACTCGGGTTCGCTCAAGGCCGGCACGTACGTCTACAACTCGACGAAGGATCGCCGGGAGCGGGTCGCCCGCATCCTCCAGATGCACGCCAACCACCGGGAGGAGCGGGACGAGGTCTTCGCCGGCGACATCGCCGCCGCGATCGGGTTGAAGGACACCAAGACCGGGGACACGCTCTGTGACCCGGAGCAGCCGATCATCCTCGAGGCGATGCGCTTCCCGGAGCCCGTCATCTCCGTGGCGATCGAGCCCAAGACCAAGGCGGACCAGGACAAGCTGGCCTCGGCGCTCGCCAAGCTGGCCGAAGAGGATCCGACCTTCCGGGTGCATATCGATCCCGAGAGCGGCCAGACGATCATCAGTGGGATGGGCGAGCTGCACCTCGAGATCATCGTCGACCGGCTGCAGCGGGAGTTCAAGGTCGACGCGAACGTCGGCCGCCCGCAGGTGGCGTACCGGGAGACGATCCGGAAGGCGGTGCAGAACGTCGAAGGGAAGTTCATCCGGCAGACCGGCGGTCGTGGTCAGTACGGCCACGTGGTGATCAACATCTCGCCGGCGGAGCCCGGGCAGGGCTTCATCTTCGAGGACAAGATCGTCGGCGGTGTGATCCCCCGCGAGTACATCGGTCCGGTGGAGCAGGGGATCAAGGAGGCGATGGAGACCGGCGTGCTCGCCGGCTACCCGATGGTGGACGTGAAGGTCGAGTTGATCGACGGCTCGTACCACGAGGTCGACTCGAGCGAGATGGCGTTCAAGATCGCCGGTTCCATCGCGCTGAAGGAAGGCGCGCGCCGGGCGGATCCGGTGCTGCTCGAGCCGATCATGAACGTGGAGGTCGTGACGCCGCCCGAGTACATGGGCGACGTGATGGGCGACCTGTCCAGCCGGCGCGGCAAGATCGGTGGCATGACGCAGCGCGCGGACGCGCAGGTGATCGGTGCGAGCGTGCCGCTCGCCGAGATGTTCGGGTACTCGACGGCGCTCCGGTCGCTGACGCAGGGGCGGGCCGTCTACTCGATGGAGTTCTCGCATTACGAAGAAGTGCCGCGCGCGAAGGCAGAGGAGATTATTTCCAAGGTCCGCAAGTAGCGACCGCGATCGGAGTCCGAGGGAGCCATGGCCAAGGCGAAGTTTGAGCGGACGAAGCCGCACGTGAACGTGGGGACGATTGGTCATGTTGACCATGGGAAGACGACGTTGACGGCGGCGATCACGGCGATCCAGGCGGCGAAGGGGTTGGCGCAGAGCATTGCGTACGATCAGATTGACAAGGCGCCGGAGGAGCGGGAGCGGGGGATCACGATTGCGACGTCGCACGTTGAGTACGAGACGGAGAAGCGGCATTACGCGCACGTGGACTGCCCGGGTCATGCGGACTATGTGAAGAACATGATCACGGGTGCGGCGCAGATGGATGGTGCGATTTTGGTGGTGAGTGCGGCGGATGGGCCGATGCCGCAGACGCGCGAGCACATTTTGTTGGCGCGTCAGGTGAATGTGCCGTACATCGTGGTTTTTCTGAACAAGTGCGACATGGTCGACGACCCGGAGCTGATCGACCTGGTGGAGTTGGAGGTTCGGGAGCTGCTGTCGGAGTATGATTTCCCCGGGGATGAGACGCCGGTGATTCGTGGGAGTGCGTTGAAGGCGCTCGAGAGCGGGGATCCGAACAGCGAGTGGGGGAAGAAGATCACGGAGCTGCTGGACGCGGTCGATACGTACATCCCGGAGCCGGAGCGGGAGGTGGACAAGCCGTTCCTGATGCCGGTGGAGGATGTGTTCTCGATCACGGGTCGTGGGACGGTGGCGACGGGTCGTATTGAGCGTGGTCGGGTGAAGGTTGGGGATGAGGTGGAGATTGTGGGGTTGGGGGCGGACAAGAAGACGGTGGTGACGGGTGTGGAGATGTTCCGGAAGGTGCTGGACGAGGGTGTGGCCGGGGACAATGTGGGGGTTCTGCTTCGTGGTGTGGACAAGAACGAGATCGAGCGGGGGATGGTGCTGGCGAAGCCGGGCTCGATCACGCCGCACACGAAGTTCAAGGCGGAGGTGTACGTGCTGACGAAGGAGGAGGGTGGTCGGCACACTCCGTTCTTCCCTGGCTACCGGCCGCAGTTCTACTTCCGGACGACGGACGTGACGGGGACGATCACGCTGCCGGAGGGGGTGGAGATGGTGATGCCGGGGGACAATGTGCAGATGACGATCGAGCTGATCGCGCCGATTGCGATGGAGAAGGAGCTGCGGTTTGCGATCCGCGAGGGCGGTCGCACCGTCGGCGCCGGCGTCGTCACCGAGATCATCGAGTGATTGGAGTCAGGGGCGAGGGGAGCGAGACATGGCGGGCAAGATCCGCATTCGGCTGAAGGCGTTCGATCACGCGGTGATCGATCAGACCGCGGCGGACATCGTGCGGACGGCGGAGAAGACCGGTGCGCGCGTGAGCGGGCCGATCCCGCTCCCCACGCGGATCCAGCGCTGGACGGTTCTGCGCTCGCCCCACATCGACAAGAAGAGCCGCGAGCAGTTCGAGCTGAAGACGCACAAGCGCGTGATCGACATCATCGACTCGCGGCCGCAGACGATCGACGCGCTGACGAAGTTGGATCTCCCCGCCGGCGTGGACGTGGAGATCAAGGTCGACTGAGGCGACGGGCGCATGGCGGCGATAATCGGACGCAAGCTGGGGATGACCCAGATCTTCGACGAATCCGGGGCGGTGGTTCCGGTGACCGTCGTGGAAGCCGGGCCGTGTCCGGTGGTCCAGGTGAAGACCGTGGAGTCGGACGGCTACACGGCGATCCAGCTCGGATTCGGGGTGAAGAAGGAGTCGCGCGCGACGCGCGCCGAGCGTGGTCATGCACGCCGGGCGGGCCTGGACTACACGCCGCGGACGCTGCGTGAGTTCCGGGTGGAGTCGGTGGAGGGATACGAACCCGGCCAGCAGCTCACGGTGGCGCAGTTCCAGCCCGGCCAGCGGGTGCGGGTGACGGGGACGACCAAGGGGCGCGGCTTCCAAGGCGTGGTGAAGCGGCACGGGTTCGGAGGGCGTCCCGGGTCGCACGGGCACCCCAAGGCGCGCAACCCCGGGACGCTGGGCCCGGGCACGAACCCGTCGCGCGTGATCAAGGGCAAGAAGCTGCCGGGCCGCATGGGCAACACGCGCCACACCGAGCGGAACGTGCGCGTGGAGCGTGTGGACGTCGAGCGCAACCTGATCTTCCTGCGGGGCGGCGTTCCCGGTGCGCGCAACGGGCTGGTCCTGATCAGCACGGTGTGATTGTGAAGCGGGCGGGGCTGGCCCGCCACGGGGGATGACGATGTTCAAGGCACCGGTCTTCACGGTCGACGGAGAGAAGAAGGCGGAGAGGGAGCTGCCCGAGGTCCTCTTCGACGGCGTCGTGCATGAGCCGGCGATGTGGCAGACGGTGAAGGCCTACCTGGCGAATCAGCGTCAGGGCACGGCTGCGACGCGCAGGAGGGGCGAGGTCTCGGGTGGCAACAAGAAGCCCTGGCGCCAGAAGGGGACCGGCCGGGCCCGGCAGGGTTCGACCCGTGCGCCGCACTGGCGCGGGGGCGGTGTCGTGTTCGGCCCGCGGCCTGGGCGGAACTATCACCAGGACGTGCCGAAGAAGGTTCGCTGGCTGGCGCGCCGCTCGGCCTACAACGCGCGGGCGCAGGACGAGGCGGTGATCCTGGTCGAGGGGCTCGATTTCGAGGCGCCGAAGACGAAGCGGGTCATCCAGTTGCTGGAGAAGACCGGCGCCACGGGCAACGTGCTGATCCTGACGGATGGGCACAAGCCGGTGGTCTACCTCTCGGCGCGGAACATTCCCGGCGTGCAGGTGGTCCCGTTCGGTCAGGAGTCTGCGTACAACGTGCTGTGGGCCGACACGCTGATCATCGAGGCGTCGGCGCTCGAGCGTGCCGCGGAGGTGGCTCATGCGTGACCCGAGGAGCATTGTGATCCGGCCGGTGGTGACCGAACGGTCCACGGACCTGGCCGACAGCCAGAACACGTACACCTTCGTGGTGGCGCGGGACGCGAACAAGATCGAGATCCGCAAGGCGGTCGAGAGCATGTTCGGTGTGCGCGTCGAGGACGTGCGCACGATGAACTATCGGGGCAAGGTCCGCCGGGTCGGACGCACGGTGGGACGGCGCCCGGCATACAAGAAGGCGCTCGTCAAGCTGGCGGAGGGCGAGCGGATCGACGTGTACGAGGGGGTCTGAGATGGGCATCAAGACCTTCAAGCCGGTGACGCCGGGGACCCGGTTCCGCGCCGTCAGCACGTTCGAGGAGATCACGCGCAAGGGGCCCGAGAAGTCGCTCACCGAGCCGCTTCACAAGACCGGGGGGCGGAACCATCACGGCCACATCACGTCGCGGCGGCGGGGTGGTGGAGCCAAGCGGCTGTACCGGCGGATCGATTTCAAGCGCGACAAGTTCGGAGTGCCGGCGCGGGTGGCCGAGATCGAGTACGACCCGAACCGGACGGCGCGGATCGCTCTGCTGCACTACGCGGACGGGGAGAAGCGCTACATTCTCCATCCGGTGGGGCTGCGGCAGGGCGATGTGGTGGTGAGCGGCCCCGGTTCGGACATCCGTGTCGGCAACGCGTTGCCGCTGGGCGAGATCCCGCTGGGCACCGTGGTGCACGCCGTCGAGCTCAAGCCCGGCAAGGGCGCGCAGCTCGTGCGCTCGGCGGGTGCCGGTGCGCAGGTCGTGGCGAAGGAGGGGGACTACGTCACGCTGCGCCTGCCCTCCACCGAGGTGCGGATGGTCCGCAAGGAGTGCATGGCGACCATCGGCCAGGTCGGCAACGTGGACCACGAGCTGACGAAGATCGGGAAGGCGGGAGCGAACCGGTGGCGTGGTCGGCGTCCGAAGGTGCGCGGCGTGGCGATGAACCCGATCGACCACCCGCTGGGTGGCGGTGAAGGCAAGACCTCGGGAGGTCGTCCGCCCGTGTCCCCGTGGGGCAAGCCCGAGGGCAAGAAGACGCGCGACCCGAACAAGCCGTCGAACAAGTACATCGTCCGCGGGCGCCGGCGCGGCAAGGCAACGACCTGAGGACTGACCGAGTACCGTAGCCATGGCTCGATCCCTAAAGAAGGGACCGTACATCGACGAGAAGTTGCTCAAGAAGATCCGGGAGATGAACGCCCGGGGCGAGAAGCGGGTCATCAAGACCTGGGCGCGTGCATCGACGATCTCCCCGGAATTCATTGGGCACACGCTCGCGGTGCACAACGGGAACAAGTTCATTCCCGTGTACATCACGGAAAACATGGTCGGCCACAAGCTCGGCGAGTTCGCGCCGACGCGGCTCTTCCGGGGCCACGGCGGCAAGCTCGCGGACAAGCGGTCCAAGGCCAAGTAAGGCGAACATGGAAGCCCGTGCGATCAGCAGGTACGTCCGGCAGAGCCCGCGCAAGATGCGGCTGGTCATCGACCTGATTCGCGGCCGCAGCGTCGGGGAGGCGTACGCCCTACTCCAGTTCTCGAAGAAGCGTGCTGCCGAGGCCATCGACAAGACGCTGCGGTCCGCCGTGGCGAACGCCCGCATGAAGGCGCAGGAGGCGGGCGAGTCGTTGGATGTCGATGACCTCTACGTGAAGGAAGCGTACGTGAACGAGGGTCCGCGACTGAAGCGTTGGCGGGCCGCTGCACAGGGGCGCCCGGCGCCGATCCGGCGGCCGACGAGCCACGTGGTGATCGTTGTGGACCGGAAGGGTTGAGATGGGTCAGAAGACGCATCCGCATGGGCTGCGGCTGGGGATCATCAAGAACTGGAAGTCGCGCTGGTACGCCGACCGCCAGTTCGGGCAGCTCCTGGCCGAGGACGAGACGATCCGGAAGTACCTGCGTCGCCGGCTGTCGCACGCGGCGATCTCGGAGATCGAGATCGAGCGCAAGCCGCAGAAGATCGTGGTCACCGTGCACACGGCGCGGCCGGGCGTGGTGATCGGGAAGCGGGGCGCCGAGGTGGACAAGCTGCGGGACGAGCTGGCCCACCTGACGAAGAGCGAGGTCTCGATCAACGTCGAGGAAGTCAAGCGTCCGGAGCTGGATGCGCAGCTCGTGGCGGACAACATTGCGCATCAGCTCACGCAGCGGATCTCCTTCCGGCGTGCGATGAAGCGTGCCGTGCAGGCGGCCATGCGGGCCGGCGCGGAGGGGATCAAGGTCCAGACGAGCGGGCGGCTGGGCGGGGCGGAGATCGCGCGTGCGGAGGGGTACCTCGAGGGCCGCGTCCCGCTGCACACGCTGCGTGCCGACATCGACTACGCTCAGTCGACGGCGAAGACGACGTACGGAACCATCGGCGTGAAGGTCTGGATCTTCAAGGGCGAGGTCGTTGAGGACCGGCGGGGCCGGACTTACTCGACCGGGGCCTGACGGGAGCGAGACGCGATGCTAGCGCCGAAGAGAGTCAAGTTCAGGAAGCAGCAGAAGGGGCGCATGCGCGGGATCGCGCGGCGCGGGGCCACGGTCGCGTTCGGTGACTACGGTCTGCAGGCGCTCGAGCCGGGGTGGATCACCAACCGGCAGATCGAAGCTGCGCGTGTGGCGTTGACGCGCCACATCAAGCGAGGCGGCAAGGTCTGGATCCGCATCTTCCCCGACAAGCCGGTGACGAAGAAGCCGGCGGAGACGCGCATGGGGAAGGGGAAGGGCAACCCCGAATACTGGGTGGCGGTGGTCAAGCCTGGGCGGATCATGTTCGAGCTGGAGGGGGTCGCCGAGCCGGTCGCTCGCGAGGCGTTCGCCCTTGCCGCGGCGAAGCTGCCCGTGAAGTGCCGTTTCGTCGTGCGCGAGCAGGCCGAAGGAGGGGCGTCGTGAAGGCGGCTGAGATTCGCGAGCTGAGCGACAGCGAGATCCGGCAGCGGATCGCCGAGGCGCAGGAGGAGCTGTTCCGGCTGCGCTTCCGCAGTGCGACGCAGCCGCTCGAGAACCCGTCGCTCCTGCGGAAGTTGCGGCGAGACATTGCGCGGATGAAGACGATCCTGCGGGAGCGGGAACTGCAACAGAGCAAGCGCTGAGGATCAATGGCCGAGCAGACGAGGGGCCGACGGAAGACGCGCGTCGGGAAGGTGGTCAGCGCCAAGATGCAGAAGACGGTGGTGGTCGCCGTCGAGCGTCGCGTGCCGCACCCCCTTTACGGCAAGGAGATCACGCGTACGAAGAAGTACCACGCGCACGACGAGGAGAACGCGGCGCGCGAGGGGGACGTGGTGCGGATCATGGAGACGCGGCCGTTGTCCAAGCTGAAGCGCTGGCGCGTCGTCGAGATCCTCGAACGAGCCAGGTGAGGCGGCGATGATCCAGCAGGAATCGATAGTCAAGATCGCCGACAATTCGGGCGCCAAGCGTGCGCTGTGCATTCGCGTGCTGGGCGGCTCGAAGCGGCGTTATGCCCGGGTGGGCGATGTGATCGTGGTGACGATCAAGGATGCGTTGCCCAACGGGCCGATCAAGAAGGGCGACGTCGCGAAGGCTGTCGTGGTGCGGACGGCCAAGGAGATGCGGCGGCGGGACGGGTCGTACATCCGTTTCGACGACAACGCGGCGGTCCTCATCAACGATGCGGGCGAACCCCGGGCGACGCGTATCTTCGGGCCGGTGGGCCGCGAGCTGCGCGAGAAGCGGTTCATGAAGATCGTGTCGCTCGCGCCGGAGGTGATCTGAGATGGCACGCCGCCAGTCGAAGAGCGGCCGGGACAAGGCCACGGGGCGCTACAAGGTGCACGTACGGCGGGGCGACCGGGTCAAGGTGATCCGGGGCAACTACGCCGGCTCGGTGGGCACCGTCCTGCGTGTGCTGCCGAAGGAGAACCGGGTGGTGGTGGAGGGCGTCAATCTGCGTAAGCGGCATCGGCGCCCCACGCCGGACAACCCGGAGGGCGGGATCATCACGTTCGAAGCGCCGATCCATGCATCGAACGTGATGCTGATCGACCCGACGACCGGCGAGCCCACGCGGGTCCGGAAGCGGATCGTGGAGGGGGACGGGACGACGAAGCGGTCGCGGCTGAAGGAACGGATCTCGGTACGCAGCGGCAACCCGATCCCCAAGGCGGGGGCGTGAGCCGGACGAGGGGACGAGCATGAAGCCGAGACTGAGGAAGCACTACGAAGAGAACGTTCGCCCCCGGCTGCAGGAGCGATTCGGCTATCGGAACCCGTACCAGGTGCCACGTCTCGAGAAGATCGTGATCAACGTGGGCCTGGGAGAGGCGCCGCGGAACCCGAAGCTCCTCGACTCGGTGGTCGATGAGCTCGCGCGGATCACGGGGCAGAAGCCGGTGGTGACGCGCGCACGCCAGTCGATCTCGAACTTCGGTCTCCGCAAGGGCATGCCGATCGGCGCGATGGTGACGCTGCGCCGTGACCGGATGTACGAGTTCCTGGACCGGCTGATCAACATCGCGATCCCACGGATCCGCGACTTCCGGGGGCTGCCGACGCGCTCGTTCGACGGACGGGGCAACTACACGTTGGGGATCAAGGAGCAGATGATCTTCCCCGAGGTCGACTACGATCGCGTGCAGAAGATCCACGGGATGGACATCGTGATCGTGACGTCGACGGACAAGGACGACGAGGCGTTCGCCCTGTTGAAGGAGATGGGCATGCCCTTCCGCGGCGAGACGCCGGTGGTGGTCGCCGGCGACGGTGTGTCCGCGTCCGAGGCGTGAGGGCGGGAGACGATGGCGAGAAAGGCATTGATCGAGAAGTCGCGGCGTCCGCCCAAGTTCGCGGTGCGCAAGCGTAATCGGTGCACGCGGTGCGGGCGGCCGCGGGGCTTCCTGCGCAAGTTCGGGCTCTGCCGGATCTGCTTCCGCGAGATGGCGCTGCGGGGCGAGATCCCGGGTGTCCGGAAGGCGAGCTGGTAGGCCCGGCGCCCCGGCGCGGCGTGTCTGAGGCTTCCTACAAGTCCGGCTCAGAGCCGGATACTATAGGAGACGTGCAGCGATGATGACGGATCCGATCGCCGACATGCTCTCGCGCATCCGCAATGCCGGGCGGGCCCGGCATCGGCGCGTGGACATGCCGGTGTCGAAGTTGAAGGTCGAGATCGCGCGCATTCTGAAGGAGAACCACTTCATCCACGACTACAAGGTCCTGGATGATGGGCGGCACGGGGTGTTGCGCGTGTATCTGAAGTATTACCAGGACCGGCCGGTGATCCGGCACCTGGAGCGGTTCTCGCGTCCGGGCCGGCGGCAGTACCGTGGTGCGCGCGAGCTGCCGCGGGTGCGCAACGGGCTGGGGATCGCGATCGTGTCCACGTCACAGGGTGTGATGTCGGACCGGGAGGCGAGAGCGCGCAACGTGGGCGGGGAAGTCCTCGCGCTGGTGTGGTAGGAGGCGATCGTGTCGCGAATCGGGAAGAAGCCGATACCGATCCCGCCGGGGGTCGCCGTGACCGTGGACGGGTCCACGGTGCGGGTCAAGGGGCCCAAGGGCGAGTTGAGCCAGGCCTTCCGGCCGGAGGTCCGGGTGCGGGTGGATGACGGCCAGGTGGTGGTGGAACGTGTGGCCGAGAGCAGGACGCACCGGGCGCTGCACGGTCTGACGCGCGCGCTGATCGCCAATATGGTGGAAGGGACCGTTTCCGGCTTCCGGAAGACGCTGGAGCTGGTCGGCGTCGGATACCGGGCCGAAAAGAAGGGAAACGTGCTGGTGCTGAACGTGGGCTACTCGCACCCGGTGGAGTACCCGGAGCCGGAGGGGATCACCATCACGACGCCGAGCCCGACGACGGTGGTGGTGGAGGGGATCGACAAGCAGCGGGTGGGGCAGGTGGCGGCGGAGATCCGTTCGGTGCGGCCCCCGGAGCCGTACAAGGGCAAGGGGATCCGGTACCAGGGCGAGCAGGTCCGGCGGAAGGCCGGCAAGGCGGGCGCGAAGTAACGCGGTAGGGGATCGGATGGCACTGAGTCGCAAGCATGCGCGTGAGAGGCGGGAGCGCCGGTTGCGGCGGCACCGTCGTGTGCGCAAGAAGATCTCGGGTACGGCCGAGCGGCCGCGGCTGGTCGTGTACCGCTCGCTGAAGCACATGCAGGGCGAGGTCGTCGACGACGTGGCGCGCCGCGTCATCGTCGGGGCCTCTACGCTCTCCCCGGAGCTGAAGGAGCTGCGGGAGAAGGACGGGGTGACCAAGACGGAGCTGAGCCGAGCGGCCGGCAAGCTGCTGGCGGAGCGAGCGCGGGCGGCGGGGATCACGCGTGTGGTCTTCGACCGTGGCGGCTATCTGTATCACGGGCGGGTCGCCGCGTTCGCGGAGGGCGCCCGTGAGGGCGGACTCGAGTTCTAGGCGTTGCCAGGCGCCCGAGGAGACGTAGAGGAATGGCAAGAGAGCAGCGCGCGGGCACGAGCCGGCGGAGCCGAGCCGAGGTCGAGCACGTCGAGAACGTCATCCACGTGAACCGGGTGGCGAAGGTCGTCAAGGGCGGCCGTCGCTTCTCGTTCACGGCGCTGGTCGCGGTGGGCGACCGGGATGGCCACGTGGGCATCGCGCTCGGCAAGGCGAACGAGGTCTCGGAGGCGATCCGCAAGGGCCTGGAGCAGGCGCGGCGGGACATGATCGAAGTGCCGATCGTCAACGGAACCATCCCGCACGAGGTGCTGGGGCGGCACGGCGCGAGCAGCGTCCTGCTGAAGCCTGCGCGGCCCGGTACGGGCGTCATTGCCGGAGGCCCCGTTCGTGCGGTGCTCGAGGCCGCGGGGATCACCGACGTGCTGACCAAGAACCTGGGCTCCAACAACCCGATCAACGTGGTGCGGGCGACGATGGCGGGGCTCCGGGAGTTGGTCACGGCCGAGCAGGTGGCCGCCGAACGTGGGATCACGGTGGAAGAGTTGGGGGTACGCCGTGTCTAAGAACGAGGCAACGGGAGCCGAGCCGGTGCGGCTGAAGATCACGCAGATCCGGAGCGGGATCGGGCGGCCTGCCAAGCACCGGGCCACGCTGCGGGCACTGGGTCTGCGGAAGCACCAGCAGACGGTCGTCCAGGAGGACAACCCGGCGATCCGCGGGATGATCTTCCAGGTCCGGCACCTGGTCCGGGTGGAGGAGATCCGCGGGAGCGAGGCGTAAATGGCGAAGCTGAGCGAATTGAGGCGGCCTGAGGGAGCGCATCGGGCGCGCAAGCGCGTCGGGCGCGGCCCCGGGTCCGGGCTGGGGAAGACCAGCGGGCGCGGGCACAAGGGGCACAAGGCCCGCTCGGGCGGGAACACCGCCCCCTGGTTCGAGGGCGGCCAGATGCCGCTCCAGCGGCGCCTGCCGAAGCGCGGGTTCAACAACCCGTTTCGCAAGGTGTACGAGATCGTCAACCTGCGGGATCTGGATCGCCTGGAGGAGGAGACGATCACGCCAGAGGTCCTGGCACAGTACCGGCTGGTGGACCTCGGCAAGGGTCGGCCGGTGAAGATCCTGGGCGATGGCCGGATCCGTCGAAAGATCACGGTGCGGGCGCACGCGGTCAGCGCCGGCGCGCGCGCGAAGATCGAAGCCGCAGGCGGCGCCGTCGAGCTGCTGGAGACCTGAGCGCCATGGCGAACCCCATCCCGAACCTGTTCCGCATCCCGGAGCTGAAGCAGAAGATCCTCTTCACGCTCCTGGCGCTGCTCATCTACCGGATCGGGGCCCACATCACGGTGCCGGGTCTGGACGTGACCGTGCTGCGGGACCAGTTCCGCCAGCTCGAGGGGACGCTGTTCGGGGTCTACGACATGTTCGTGGGCGGGGCGCTCTCGCGCGCGACGATCTTCGCGCTCGGGATCATGCCCTATATCTCCGCGAGCATCATCTTCCAGCTCCTGTCGGCGGTTATCCCCACCATCGATAAGATGCAGCGGGAAGGTGAGGATGGGCGCAAGAAGCTCACCCAGTGGACCCGCTACGCGACGGTGGGGCTGGCGTTCATCCAGGCGTACGGCTACGCCGTCTACATCCAGAGCCTGCAGGGGGCGGTCCTGTACCCGGGCTTCGGCTTCCTGCTCAGCACGTCTCTCGTCCTCACGAGCGGTGCCGTCTTCATCATGTGGCTGGGGGAGCAGATCACGGAGCGAGGGATCGGCAACGGCATGTCGCTCCTGATCTTCTTCTCCATCATCGAAGGCTTCCCGCGTGAGTTCGGCGGGATCTGGGAGGCCGTCGCGAGCGGCGTGCTCTCGCCGGTCGGCTTGATCGTGCTGCTTCTCGTCCTGGTCGGCGTGGTGGCGGGCGTGGTCGCGATGACGATGGCTGCGCGCAAGATCCCGGTGCAGATCCCCCGCAAGGTGTTGGGGCGGGGGCGGATCCGGGAAGGTCAGAAGAGCTTCATCCCGCTGCGCATCAATTCGGCGGGCGTGATGCCGATCATCTTCGCGCAGTCGATCATCATCGTGCCGGGCACCCTGGCGGCGTTCAGCAGCTTCGCGCTGCTGCGCAGCGTGGCCGAGGTGTTCCAGCCGAACAACTGGGTGTACTACCTGACGTACTCAGTCCTGATCGTCTTCTTCTCGTACTTCTACACGGCGATCATCTTCAACCCCGTCGACCTCGCCGAGAACCTGAAGAAGCAGGGTGCGTTCATCCCCGGAGTGAAGCCCGGGGCGCGGACCGCGGACTACATCGACTGGGTGATCAGCCGGATCACGCTCCCTGGTGGGATCTATCTGGCGCTCATCGCCCTGCTACCGTTCTGGATCTTCGACATCTTCAGCATTCAGACGTTCATTTTCGGCGGGACCTCGCTCCTGATCGTGGTCGGCGTCGGCCTGGACACGGTCCAGCAGATGCAGCAGCACCTGCTGCTCCGCCACTACGAAGGGTTCATGAAGAAGGGGCGAGTGCGGTTCCGGGGCCGGCAGCGGTTCATGTGACGACGGGCTGAGGAGGGTTCGACCTGAGCCACGGCATCGACTTGCCCGAGGAGACGAGACCGGGCAACCGCCCAGGTGGGGCACGCGGCGCGGAGAAGGCGCCGACGGGCGTGAGAGCGACGATGAACCTGCTCCTGCTCGGGGCTCCCGGTGCCGGGAAGGGCACCCAGGGAGCCCTGATTGCCGAGCGGTACGGGATCCCGAAGATCTCGACCGGAGACCTGCTGCGTGAGGCGGTGCGCGAGGGTACGCCGCTCGGACAGCAGGCGAAGAGCTACATGGATGCGGGCGAGCTGGTGCCCGACGAGGTGGTGCTCGGCCTCATCCGGGAGGTCCTGACCGGAGGCGGCACCGGCGACGGGGAGGTCGGGCGCGGTTTCGTCCTGGATGGTTTTCCCCGGACGGTGCGCCAGGCGGAGGGGCTCGACCGGCTGCTGGACGAGATCGGCAAGCCGCTGGACGCGGTGGTCGTCATCAGTGTACCCGACGAGGTCCTGGTCCGCCGCCTGAGCGGACGGCGCACGTGCGCGGAGTGCGGGGCCGTCTACAACGTCTACCTGGAGCCGCCGCGCACGCCGGGCCGCTGCGACCGGTGCGGAGGGGCCCTCGTGGAGCGCGCCGATGACGCGGCCGCGACGGTGCGGCGGAGGCTCGAGGTCTATCACGAGCAGACCGAGCCAGTGATCGCGTATTACGAGCGCAGCCGGACCCCGGTCTACCGGGTGGACGGCGATCGGCCGGTCGACGAGGTGCAACGAGCGATCGTGGGGATTCTGGAGTCGTGATCCACCTGAGGACGCGGGCGGAGATGGAGGCGATCGCGCGGGCGGGTGAGATCCTGGTCCGGCTGTTCGCCATCCTCCCGGAACAGGTGCGGCCGGGGGTGAGCACCGCTGCGCTGGATCGGTTCGTGGACGAGTTCATCCGGAGCCACCCCGGCGCGACACCGGCCTTCAAGGGGCTGTACGGGTTTCCGGCGAGCACCTGCATCTCCGTCAACGAGGAGGTGGTCCACGGGATCCCGAAGCCCACGCGTGTGCTCCGGGAAGGTGATCTGGTCAGCGTGGACGTGGGAGTGCGGCTGGACGGCTGGTACGCGGATGCCGCGGTCACGTTTCCCGTGGGCGAGATCGATGCGGAGGCGCAGCGGCTCCTGGACATGACCCGGGCGGCGCTGGCGGCCGGGATCGCACAGGCCGTGCCGGGCCGGCACCTGGGGGACATCGGGCACGCGATCCAGAAGACGGTCGAGGACGCGGGGTTCTCGGTGGTGCGGGACCTGGTCGGCCACGGGATCGGTCGGGAGCCGCACGAGGAGCCGCAGGTGCCCAATTACGGCCGGCCGGGCCGGGGCCTCCTGCTGCGGGAAGGGATGGTGCTGGCGATCGAGCCGATGGTGAACGAGGGCGGTCCGGAGGTGGTGACGCTGCCCGACCGGTGGACGGTGGTCACGGCAGACCGGCGGCGGAGCGCCCATTTCGAGCACACCGTGGCGGTGACGGCGGACGGGCCGTGGGTGCTCACGGCGCCGGCCGGCGGGCAGCCTTGATACCGGAGACAGCGAATCCTATATTACATAGCTGTTCGAAAAACGCCTAGGAGGGCCGGGGCATGAAGGTCCGGAGCAGCGTCAAGCCGATCTGTGAGCACTGCAAGGTGATCCGGCGCCGTGGGGTGATCCGGATCATCTGCAAGAGGAATCCGCGACACAAGCAGCGGCAGGGATAAACGCATGGCGCGTATCGCAGGGGTCGACCTCCCGCGGAACAAGAGGATCGAGGTCGCGCTGACGTACATCTACGGGATCGGGGCGTCGACGGCGACGAAGATCCTCGCCCAGACGGGGGTGAACCCGGACCGGCGGGTGCACGAGCTCACGGATGACGAGGTGAACCGGCTGCGGCGCGTCATCGAGAACCAGTACAAGGTGGAGGGCGCGCTGCGGACCGAGGTGTCGATGAACATCAAGCGGCTGATGGATATCGGCTGCTACCGGGGCCTGCGGCACCGGCGGGGGCTGCCCGTGCGTGGCCAGCGGACGCACACGAACGCGCGGACACACAAGGGGCCGCGGCGTCCGATCGCCGGCAAGAAGAAGCCGCCGAAGAAGTAATCCAGCCAGCGAGGACGAGGGATGGCGAAGGGCAGGAGCAAGCGTGCGCGGCGGCAGGTGGATGCGGAGGGCATTGCGCACATCAAGGCCACGTTCAACAACACCCTGATCACGATCACGGACATGAACGGGGCCGTGGTCGCGTGGGGGAGTGCGGGGAAGTCGGGCTTCAAGGGATCGAAGAAGTCCACGCCGTTCGCTGCGACCGTGGCCGCCGAGCAGGTGGGCCGCGAGGTGGTGAACCTGGGGATGAAGCGGATCCACGTGCGGGTCCAGGGGCCGGGGAGCGGCCGTGAGCCCGCGATCCAGGCGCTGGCGGCGGCGGGGCTGCAGGTGAAGTCCATCCGGGATGTGACGCCGATCCCGCACAACGGCTGCCGTCCGCCGAAGAAGCGGCGGGTCTGAGGTCTGCCGGGCGGAGGTGGGTCCGCCGGGGCGGGGCGGGCACGGCGCCGGATGTAAACCGCCAGGCCGTCGGGCGGGAGGAAGTCCGGGAGAGGTCACACGCGAATACAGAGGAGAAGACGGTCCGACATGGGACGTTACACGGGTCCGGTCTGCAGGCTCTGCCGTCGCGAGGGGCAGAAGCTGTTCCTGAAGGGGACGAAGTGCTACACGGAGAAGTGCCCCATTGAGCGGCGCAACTATGCGCCGGGTCAGCACGGGATCGCGCAGGCCCGGCGGCGGAAGGTCTCGGACTACGCGCAGCAGCTCCGGGAGAAGCAGAAGGTCAAGCGGATCTACGGGGTATCTGAGCGGTACTTCAAGAACCTGTTCGAGCGAGCGGCGAAGCAGCCGGGGGTGACGGGCGAGAACCTGCTGGTCTTGTTGGAGACGCGCCTGGACAACGTGGTGTACCGGATGGGCTTCGCGTCCAGCCGACGGCAGGCGCGGCAGCTCGTGCGGCACCGGCACGTGATGGTGAACGGCCGCATCGTGGACATTCCGAGCTACCAGACGCGGCCGGGCGATGAGATCCGGGTGAAGCCGGGCTCGAAGGACCTGTTGCCTGTACAGGCCGCGCTGGAGTCCAAGAGCCGGCCGGCGACGGTTTCGTGGGTCGCCGTGGATGAGGAGACGCGGACGGGGCGTATCCTGGAGCGCCCGACGCGGGCGGACATCCCGCTGGCGGTCCAGGAACAGCTGATCGTCGAGCTCTACTCGAAGTAAGGAGCGTCCTGCGGGAGGCGGGCCCGGGCGGCCGCGGCGCGAGGCGGGCCGTTGGGGGTGTGGCGGCCGCCGGCAGGAGAACGAAATCGACCAACCGGCCCCGGGCCGGGGAGGTAGACCGTGGAGCTAGATCTCACCGGGTTGGTGCTGCCGCAGCGCGTCGAGGTCTCCGAGCGCTCGGAGGATGGGCGCACGGCCCAGTTCCTGATCACGCCGCTGGAGCGTGGCTTCGGCCAGACGCTGGGGAACGCGATCCGGCGCATCCTGCTGTCGTCGCTCCGGGGCGCGGCCGTCTGGGCGTTCCGCATGGATGGCGTCGTCCATGAGCACCAGACGGTACCCGGGGTGGTGGAGGACGTGCACCAGATCATCCAGAACCTCAAGACGCTGGTGCTCGCGCTGGATGGCGACAAGGAAGAGGCGACGCTCGAGCTCCATGTCAGCCGGGCCGGAGCGGCGACGGCGCGGGAGATCCAGGCGCCGGCTTGGGTCCGGATCATCAACCCGGACCACCACCTCTTCACGCTGCAGGACGACCGGGAACTGCACATGACCCTGCACGTCAACCGCGGGCGGGGGTTCGTGCCGGCGGAGCAGCACCCGGTGCCGAAGGGGAGCCCGGTCGATCTCGTACGCATTGACTCGATCTACAACCCGGTCCTGCGGGCGAATTTCACGGTCGAGGAGACGCGCGTCGGGCAGCGGACGGACTACGACCGGCTGACGATCCTCGTCGAGACGAACGGCAGCATGTCGCCGGAGGACGCGATCGCGTACGCCGCGGAGCTGGCGCGGAAGCACTTCGAGTACATGCTGCGGTTCCGGGAAGGGGGCGGCACGACGCCGCCGGTGCCCGGTGCGGTACGGGTGCCCGCGCCGTTGCGTGACCTGTTCCGGCGCAACATCGAGGACCTGGCGGAGCTCTCGGTCCGGTCGATCAATTCGCTGAAGAAGGAGAACATCATCACACTCGCCGACCTGGTGCAGCGGACCGAGGAGGAGATGCTGGACATCGACAACTTCGGCGTGAAGTCGCTCGAAGAGATCCGGCAATTCCTCCAGGAGCACAACCTCCACTTCGGGATGAAGTTGGAGGAGGGCGAAGACGGCGAGCTGTATCTCCTGGAAGAGCCGCAGGCGTCCGGCGCCGTGGAGGCCGAGGCCGGGAAGTCGGCAGAGCAGGAGAAGGAGCAATGAGGCACCGGAAGAAGGGGCGCCACTTCTCACGGACGGCGGAGCACCGCGAGCTCATGCTCCGGAACCTCGCGACCTCTCTCTTCCTGCACGGTCGGATCGAGACGACGGTCGCGAAGGCGAAGGAGCTGAGGCGGTTCGCCGAGCCGTTGATCACCAAGGCGAAGCGGGGGGACCTCCATGCCCGGCGCCTGGTCGCGCGGCGGATCCAGAACGAGGATGCGCTCGCGAAGCTGTTCAACGAGATCGGACCGCGTTTCGCCAACCGGAACGGGGGGTATACGCGGGTGCGGCATCTGGGACATCGGGCGGGTGATGCGGCGGATGTAGCAATCATTGAACTCGTCGAGTGAACTGCCATGGCTCAAGGTGTCAGTCGGGCCGAGCGCCGCGCTGCTGGTGGCCGGTACACGTGGATCTGGATGCTCATCGCGATCGCCATGATCGCGGGGCTCATGACCTGGCTGGCGATGTCCGGCCAGCAGAGCACGGTCGCCGTGGTCGAGGAAGAGGAGCCGGGTCCGGCAGAGGCGGCGGCGATCACGCTCGACGACCTGCAGACGAATGCTTCCGCGCTGAGCGGGCAGTCTGTTTCGCTCGACGGGGTGCAGGTGGCGAGCCGACTGGGGACGCAGGCGTTCTGGATCCTGCTGCCGAACCAGAACCCGTACCTGATCAAGCTCGGGCCGGAGCTGGTGTCGGCGGGTGTCGCGGTCCAGTCGGGTGAGGTCGTCGCTTTGACGGGCCGGGTCGTGACCATGACCGACTCGGTGCTGGCGGCGTGGCAGGAGGAAGGCGCGATCGCGGACGAGAGTCAGAGGTTGGAGGCCGAGTACGTGCTCGGTCAGACCTTCCTGGAGGTCCGTGAGCTGCGCCGGTCGCAGAGTGATACCGCGGCGGACGGCGGCGCCGCGCAGGAGTGATCGGCAGGGCGGCAGGGGCTCGCGCGAGCGGGGCGGCTGCCCGGCGATGTGGAGACAGCCGGCAGAGCCACGGAGGCGGCCGGTACGGGAGGTAGATCATGGCACGCGTATGCTACGTGTGTGAGAAGAGGCCCCGGTTCGGGAACAACGTGAGCCACGCGAACAACAAGACGCGCCGGCGGTGGCTGCCGAACCTTCGCCGAGTCCACATCGTGACGGAGGACGGGACCCGCAAGCACGTCCGGGTGTGCACGCGTTGCCTCTCGGCGGGCAAGGTCCGCAAGGCATGAGCGCGACCCACGGGCGTCGGATTCGCCGCCGTAGGCGCGCCGGGTGACCTCTGGAGGATCGCTGCCCGGCACCGCGACAGGTGCCGGGCGTTTCGTTTTCAGGGGCGTGGTCGGTCGCGGAGGACGGGACGGGGCGAGGCGGCGGTGGCCGGGGCCGCCCGGGACGGGGACGGAGCCGCGAACGAGGATCGAGCGATGGCGTTGGTCGCACCGCCGGTCCAGGGCGATGGCATGACCATCGAGGCCTTCCTGTTCATCCTGGTCGCCATCCTCGGGACCGCGAAGCTGCTGGGGGAGCTGGCGGAGCGGATCGGCCAGCCCGCCGTGCTGGGGGAGCTCATCGCGGGCGTGGTGCTGGGCCGATCCCTCCTGGGGATCGTGGATCCGGACGAGGAGGTGATCCACCTCCTCGCGGGGGTCGGCGTCATCGTCCTCCTCTTCGAGATCGGCCTGGAGACGGACATCAAACGTCTCCTGAAGGTCGGGGCTGCGTCGTCGGTGGTAGCGGTGGTGGGCGTGGCGGCGCCGTTCCTGCTGGGGTATCTGACCGTTTCCGCCATGGGGCTGCAGACCCTGCCGGCGATCGTGATCGGCGCGGCGTTGACGGCCACGTCGGTGGGGATCACGGCCAGGGTCCTCTCCGACCTCGGCCGGCTCCAGGAGCCCGAGAGCCAGATCGTGCTCGGCGCGGCGGTCATTGACGACGTGGTCGGCCTGATCATCCTGGCCGTGGTCGCACAGCTCGTCGCGGGCACGGAGGTGACGGCCGGAAGCGTCGCCGTGACCACGCTGCTGGCGTTCGGTTTCCTCGGGGTCACGCTCCTGGTCGGCCGGATCGCGGTCCCACCCCTGTTCCGCTGGCTGGACACCCTGGGGCGGAGCAGCACGCTCGGCACGATGGCGCTGCTGCTGGCCTTCGTGACCGCGTACCTGGCCGATGCCGCGGGATCCGCTCTGATCGTCGGGGCGTTCGCGGCGGGGCTGATCCTCGGACCCACTCCGCAGGCCGAGTCGATCCAGCGCGGCGTGGTGAGCCTCGGGCAGTTCTTCGTGCCGATCTTCTTCGTGTCCGTGGGTGCGGCGGTCGAGGTCCAGAGCTTCCTCCGGCCCGGCGTCCTGCTGATGGGGCTCACGCTGATCGCCGTGGCGATCGTGGGGAAAGTCGTTGCCGGCTATGCGCCGGTGTGGTTCAGGGGGAAGAAGATCGTGATCGGCGTGGGCATGGTGCCGCGGGGCGAGGTCGGGCTGATCTTCGCCCAGATGGGGCTGGCGTCGGGCGTCCTCGACGCCGGGGGGTACAGCGCGCTGACGTTGATGGTCTTGGTGACCACGTTCATTGCTCCGCCGCTCCTCAAAGCGCTCTTCCCGAAGCGGGCGCCGGCCGGGCCGTCGCCGGGTGGGATGGCGGAGATGACCACGGAGGCGTAAATGCCCGTGGGGCGGATGGACCGCGGTGCGCGGGCCGACGGAGCGCTCCGGCCACCGACGACCGACGAGCCCGGGGACGGGAAGGGGGCCGGTCGGCCGGTGGCGGGCGCCGCTCCGGCGGACGCGACGGATCGAGGTCCCGGGCGGTCGCGGTCGGGGGCCGGACCCCTCTCCGGCTGGACGGTGGCCGTCACGCGGGCCGCGGCGCAGGCGGGCGAGCTCGCGCGGCTCCTCGCCGACGCCGGCGCGTCCGTCCTGGAGGTGCCGCTGATCCGGGTGGAGGCGCCGGCGGACGACGCGCCTCTCCGCGCCGCCGTTCGCGAGCTGGGCGCCTTCGACTGGGTCGTCTTCACATCGGCCAACGGCGTGCAAGGGTTCTGGGCCGCCCTCGAGCAGGAAGGGCTCGACGCCGCGGCCATCGGCGCCGCACGGATCGCGTGCATCGGGCCCGGCACCGCGGGGGCGCTGGAGCGTCGGGGGGTACGGCCGGACCTCATCCCCCACGCCTACGTCGCCGAAGCCCTGCTCGATGCGCTGGAGCGGACCGGCGAGCTCGCCGGGAAGCGTGTCCTCCTGCCCCGCGCCGCCACAGGTCGCCCCATCCTTTCCGACGGCCTGCGCGCCCGGGGAGCCGAGGTCGTCGAGGTGGAGACCCACCGGACCGTGCCGGACACCACCCGCGCCGCGGAGCTGCGCGCCTGGCTCACCGCGGACGCGATCGATGTCCTGACGTTCACGTCGCCCTCGACGGTCGCCGGCTTCGTGGCTTCCGTAGGCACCGGGACGGGGAAGGCGCTCGTCGCGGTCATCGGGCCGGTGACGGCGGCCGCCGCCCGGTCGGCGGGACTGCCCGTGGACGTGGAGGCGGGGGACCACACGGCGGGGGGACTGGTCGAGGCGCTCGTCCGGCGCGCCCTCCAGGAGCGGCGGGGTGGCGAACGGGTATGAAATCTGCTACGGCCACAGCACCTCCCCCAGCGGCCGTGGCGCGCTCGCCACTGTGGGGCGCACACCGGCATGGGGCGGCCGCGTCGAGGGACCGGCTTCCTCGGCAGTGACGGCGGCCTGGTTCCAGCTCGCAAAGGGGTTGATTCGATGAGTGATCGCAACGGCATGGCGACGGGCTCGATTCTCCGCCGGATCGAGAGCCGTGAGGCTGTATGTGGCGTCATGGGATTGGGTTACGTGGGACTCCCCCTCGCCGTCGAGGTGGCGCGGGCGGGGTTCCGCGTCATCGGCTTCGATGTTTCGGAGTCGATCGTGGCCAACGTGAACGCGGGCCGGTCGCACATCCGGGACGTGTCGTCGGAGGCGCTGGCGGAGCAGGTCGGAGCCGGGCGCCTGGAAGCGACAGCGGACATGGGGCGGTTGAGGGAGTGCGATGCGGTGCTGATCTGCGTGCCGACCCCGCTGTCGAAGACGCGCGACCCCGACGTGAGCTATGTCGTCGCAGCAACGGAGTCCGTTGCACGGACGCTGCGCCCGGGCCAGCTCGTGGTGCTCGAGTCCACCACGTATCCCGGCACCACACGCGAGTTGATGCTGCCGAAGCTGGAGGCCGGCGGGCTCCGGGTGGGGGAGGACTTTTTCCTCTGCTTCAGTCCGGAGCGGGTGGACCCCGGCAACGAGCGGTGGGGGGTGAAGAACACGCCGAAGGTGATCGGCGGGATCACACCGGCGTGCCTGGAGGTCGGCAAGGCGTTGTACGGGCGGGTGGTGGACCAGGTGGTGCCGGTCAGCTCGACGGAGGCGGCCGAGCTGACGAAGCTGCTGGAGAACACGTTCCGGACGGTGAACATCGCGCTGGTGAACGAGATGGCGCAGATCGCCGACCGGCTGGGGGTGGATGTGTGGGAGGTGATCGATGCGGCGGCGACGAAGCCGTTCGGCTTCATGAAGTTCGTGCCGGGCCCCGGGATCGGTGGGCATTGCATCCCGCTGGATCCGCACTACCTGATGTGGAAGATGAAGACCCTCCGCTACCGGGCGCGGTTCATTGAGCTCGCGGACGAGATCAACGCGGACATGCCGGCCTACGTGGCGGGGAAGGTGCAGGACGCGTTGAACCGGGAGGGGAAGGCGCTGCGGGGGAGCCGGGTGCTCGTGTTGGGGGTCGCGTACAAGCGGGACATCGATGACATCCGCGAGAGCCCGGCGCTGGACGTGATCCGCCTCCTCGAGGAGAAGGGGGCCGAGGTCAGCTACCACGACCCGTTCGTGAGCGAGTTCATCCATGAGGGGGTGCTGCGGCGTGGGATCGAGCTGACGGACGAAGCGCTCGCCGAGGCGGACATCGTGGTGATCACGACCGATCACACCACGGTGGATTACGAGCGCGTGGTGCGCCAGGCGCGGCTGGTGCTGGACACGCGGAACGCGACGCGCGGGATCCCGGCGACGAACGTCGTGGGGCTGAGTGGCCGCGCGGCGGTGCAGCCGGCCGAGACGTCGGCGCTAGTGGCCGCGGGCGACTGACGGGGACTCGTAGACCGGCCCGCCGCCCCCGGCCGCGGCCGGGGGCGGCGGGCCGGTCAGGTCCTGCGAGAGCGTTTGAACTCGCCGTACGCGCGGCGGAACTCGGCAAGGGGGTCGTGGGCGTCCGACGACCCGCCGTCCGCGCGGTCCCCCGTTTCGCCCTGCGGCCGCGGACGCTCCGAGAACGAAGAGCCCGACCCGGCGCCCGCGAGGTAGAGGGTCCGTCGGGGGGCGGTCGGGGGCGCGGACGGCTGCGGACGGGTGACCAGCGGCGATGCACGAACGTCATCCACCGTCGCCGTGGCGGGCACCACGATGGTGGGGGTCGGCCTCGGCGCGTCGGTCGTCTGAGTCGCGGCGGGTCGGACGATCAGCTCGAGAACGATCCGGACGCGCTCCCCCGGACTCACCTCGACGGGGACTTCCACGCTGCGCTCCCCGTCTTGCAGCACGGCGCGGCGGCGCCGGCGCCGCCGGCGGACGGTCGGAGCCGCTGCAGCTCTCCGCGTGGATGCTGCGCCGCCGTTCACCATGAGCTCGGAGAGGGGAACGCCGTAGGCCTCGGCAAGGCGCTTCAGGGTCTTGGTGTAGGGCTGACGGACGCCCTCCTCGTACATCCGGATGCGCTGCTCGGGAATCCGGGCGCGCGCGGCGGCTTCGGCGAGGGACATCGTACCCCTGAGCTGGCGCAGCTTGACCGGGAGCGATTCGGGGGACATGCACACGGCTCCTTCGCTGGCAGTCCTCGTTTTTGCGGATATCCAAAGGGAGATGCATTAAGCGTGCCGGGAGCCGCGAAAGCCCTCGGGCCGGGCGTGCGACGCGCCCGGCCCGAGGGCTGGATTCCGTCGGGCCTCAGAGGGTCCGGGCCACGGCGTCGCCTCTTTCCACGAGTTGCTCGAAATAGGCGATCGTCCGCTCGAGGCCCTCCTCGAGGGAAACACGCGGCTCCCAGCCGAGGAGGGTGCGCGCTCGGGTGATGTCGGGCCGGCGGACCTTCGGATCATCCGTCGGCAGGGGACGGAACTCGATCCGCGAATCGCTCCCGGTGAGCGCGATGACGCGTTCCGCCAGCTCGAGAATCGTGAACTCGTCGGGGTTGCCGATGTTCACGGGCTCCGCGACATCCGAATGGAACAGGCGGTAGATGCCCTCGACCTGGTCGTCCACGTAGCAGAAGGAGCGGGTCTGCGTCCCGTCGCCGTAGACCGTGATCGGCTCGCCTCGCAGCGCCTGCACGATGAAATTGGAGACGACGCGGCCGTCGTTGGGCCGCATACGGGGGCCGTAGGTGTTGAAGATCCGGACGATGCGGGTGTCGAGGCCGTGGTAGCGGTGGTAGGCCGTGACCAGGGCCTCGGCGAACCGCTTGGCCTCGTCGTAGACGCCGCGCGGGCCGACGGGGTTGACGTTCCCCCAGTAGGACTCCGGCTGGGGATGGACCTCGGGGTCGCCGTAGACCTCGGAGGTAGATGCGAGGAGGTAGCGCGCCTTCTTCGCCTTGGCGAGCCCGAGGGTCTTGTGCGTTCCGAGGCTTCCCACCTTCAGCGTCTGGATGGGGAGCTCCAGGTAGTCCGCCGGGCTCGCCGGGCTGGCGAAGTGGAGCACACCGTCGAGCGGCCCCTCGACGTAGATGAACTCGGTGACGTCGTGCTTGATGAACCGGAACCGGGGGTGGCCAACGAGGTGGGCCAGGTTGTCCGGGGTGCCGGTAATGAAGCTGTCCATCCCGATCACCTCGTGACCGTCGGCGATGAATCGGTCACAGAGGTGTGAGCCGAGGAATCCGGCGGCGCCGGTGATCAGTACGCGCATATCCGTGTCCGTTCTGTCGAGTCGCAAGACCTAGCTATCGCGACGCGGGGTGTTCTCCCCGCGGAATGCCGTGTCGCGGCCGGCGTGGTCGTCCGCGCGCGGGGTTCGAGTGCATCGAGGCATCACCCGGCGCGCACGCTCAGGAGCCACTCGACGAACCGCGGGATCCCCTCTTCGACGGGGACCCGAGGGCGGTAGCCGAGCAGGCGTGCGGCCTTGGAGACGTCGGCGCAGGTGCGTACCACGTCGCCGGGCTGCGCGGGTGCGAACTCGATCCGCGGTGTCACGCCGAGGGCGTCAGCGATGAGGTCGACCAGGCGGCGGACGGAGGTGGTGCGGCTCTCGCCCAGGTTGATGATCTCGAACTCCGGGTCCACCCGGCCCGTCCGTTCGAGCGCGGCGACGACGCCATCGATGATGTCCTCGATCCAGGTGTAGTCTCGCTCGGCCGATCCATCGCCGAACACCGGAACGGGCTGCCCGTCCAGCATGAGCGTCGCGAACTTGCGGATGGCGAGGTCCGGGCGCTGGCGGGGCCCGTAGACGGTGAAGAACCGCAGCGCGATGATGCGCATCCCGTAGAGGTGCGCATACGTGTGGCAGATGATCTCGCCCGCCCGCTTGGTCGCGGCGTAGGGCGAGACGGGTCGGTCGGCCGGATCGTCTTCGGAGAACGGGATCGCGTCGCGGTTCCCGTAAACCGAGGACGAGGACCCGAACACGAACCGCTGGATCCCACGCTGTCGTGCGAACTCGAGCAGGGTCTGCGTGGCCATGACGTTGGCGCGGGCGTAGCCGATGGGGTCGTTCAGGGAGGGGCGCACGCCCGCTTTGGCGGCCAGGTGGACGATGGCGTCGATGGGCTCGCCTGCGAGCCCCTCCTCGAGCTGCCGGGGATCGGCGCAGTCCGCCTCCACCAGGCGGAACGCGGGGTTCGTGAGGGCCGCCGTCAGGTTGCGGCGCTTCTCGTCCGGCGAGTAGAACGGGTCGAAGTTGTCCAGCGCGACGACCCGGTACCCGAGGGCCAGTAGGCGTTCGACCAGGTGGCTACCGATGAACCCGGCGCCGCCGGTGACGAGGATGGCCTCGCGGGTCCGGGACGACGGTGGTGTCGGCAAAGCGTCCTCCTGTCAGGTCGGCGGATGGGCCTCGACTCCCAGTCGCGGGACGGGGCCGTCCCCATTCTAGCGGTCGTTGCTGGCCCGGTAAAGGCGGCCCGCGGCGGGTTTACCGGAGGCGTGGGGCGGCGGTATCTTTCCGTCCCGAGCGTCGGGCGGCAGGGCGGGTGGGGGCAGGTTCGCAAGAGTCGGAAGAACGGGGGCCATGACCGTTCCGCTTCTCGATCTCCGGGCGCAGTACGAATCGATCCGTGGAGAGATCGATGCCGCGATCGCGGCCGTCATCGAGTCGCAACGGTTCATTCTGGGACCGGTCGTGGAGCGGTTCGAGGCCGAGGTCGCGGAGTACCTCGGCGTGCCGCACGCCGTGGCGTGTGCGAGCGGGACGGACGCTCTGCTGCTGGTGTTGAAGGCGCTGGACCTGGAGCCGGGCGACGAGGTGATCGTGCCGGCGTTCACATTCTTCGCGAGCGCGGGCGCGATCTGGAACGCAGGGTTGCGTCCGGTGTTCGCGGACATCGATCCGGCGACGTTCAACGTGGATCCGGCGTCGGTCCGGGCTGCGATCACGGACCGGACGCGGGCGATCGTGGTGGTGCACCTGTTCGGGCAGATGGCCGACATGCCCGCGTTGGAGGCGATCGCCCGCGAGTACGGGCTGGCGTTGATCGAGGATGCCGCGCAGGCGTTCGGCGCGCGCCAGCGCCAGGGCGAGGTGTGGCGGATGGCGGGGACGGTGGGGACGGCGGGCTGCTTCTCCTTCTTCCCGAGCAAGAACCTCGGCGCGTTTGGCGACGGTGGGATGGTGGTGACGCGCGATGCAGCGCTGGCCGAACGGGTGCGGATGTTGCGGACGCACGGTGGGCGGGAGATGTACCACCACGAGTTCGTAGGCACCAATTCGCGCCTGGACGCGCTGCAGGCGGCCGTCCTGTCGGCCAAGCTGCCGCACCTGCGGCGGTGGTCGGAGGGGCGTCGGGCGAATGCGGCCGCGTATGACGCGGATTTCGCCGATGTCGCGGAGGTCATCACGCCGACGGTGCTCGAGGTGAACGAGCCGATCTTCAACCAGTACACCCTCCGGGTACAGGACCGGGACGGCCTCAAGGCGCACCTGGATGCGCAGGGCATCGGGAACGCGATCTACTACCCGGTCGCACTGCACCTGCAGCCGTGCTTCGCCACGCTCGGCTACCGGCCCGGTGACCTGGTGGAGAGCGAGAGGGCGACGCGAGAGGTGCTGAGCCTTCCCGTCTTCGCCGAGCTGACTGCCGAGCAGCGGAGTCGGGTGGTGGAAGCCGTTCGCGGCTATTACGGCCGGAGCCAGACCTGAATGCTTCAGCCCCGCACCCGGTGTCTGACGCGCGGGTGCGGCGCCGGGCGGTGACGCGTCCGCCGGCGGTGCGTGCGGCGTCGCACCCCAGAGGGCGGAGCGGCCCCGCGCCCGGGCGGTGCGGGTGGTGCGAGACCACAGGGAACTTCGAGAGGGACGACCCATGCGTGTCGCGGTGATTGGAACCGGTTACGTGGGGCTGGTGGTCGGGGCCTGTCTCGCGGAGACGGGCAACGACGTCATTTGTGCGGACATCGACGAGGAGAAGATCAGGCGGCTCAGTGTGGGCGATGTTCCGATCTATGAGCCGGGGCTGGAGCCACTGGTCCGCCGCAACCTCGACGAGGGTCGGCTTCGCTTCACGACGGATGTGGGATTCGCGGTCCGGGAGTCGGAGATCATCTTCATTGCCGTTGGCACGCCGCCGGACGAGGACGGGTCGGCCGACCTCCAGCACGTGCTGAAGGCCGCGGAGATGATCGGCCGGAACATGAACGGCGAGAAGATCGTCGTGACGAAGAGCACGGTGCCGGTGGGGTCTGCGGCGCGGGTGCGGGCGGAGATCGAGAAGTACACGCAGTATCCGGTGCACGTCTGCTCGAACCCGGAGTTCCTGAAGGAGGGTGCGGCGGTCGACGATTTCATGAAGCCGGACCGCGTGGTGGTGGGTGTGGATTCGGAGTATGCGAAGAAGGTGCTGGAGGAGCTGTACGCTCCGTTCGTGCGGACGGGCAAGCCGATGCTGTTCATGAGCATCCCCTCCGCAGAGATCACGAAGTACGCGGCGAACGCGATGCTCGCGACGCGGATCTCGTTCATGAACATGATCGCGCGGCTGTGTGCGGAGGTGGGAGCGGACGTGGACGAGGTGCGGCTCGGGATCGGGACGGACTCACGCATCGGGCCGGCGTTCCTCTTCGCGGGTTGTGGTTACGGCGGGAGCTGCTTCCCGAAGGACGTCCGGGCGCTGGTGCGCACCATGGCCGAGTACGGCGTGGACGCGTCGCTCCTCGAGGCCGTGGAGCGGGTGAACCATGCGCAGAAGCGCTACCTGCTCGAGCTGGTGGACGAGCGCTTCGGTGGGAAGGAGTTGTCCGGGCTGAGCTTCGGGGTGTGGGGGTTGAGCTTCAAGCCCGACACGGATGACATGCGGGAGGCGCCGGCGATCGTGGTGGTGGAGGGGCTGCTGGAGCGGGGGGCGCGGGTCCAGGTGCACGATCCGCAGGCGTTGGAGGTGGCGAGGCGGCACTTCGGGGACCGGGTGACGTACTGCGATCACAATTACGACGCACTGGCGGATGCCGACGCCCTGGTGATCGTCACGGAGTGGAAGCCCTACCGGCGGCCGGACTTCGCGAAGATGAGGGGGCTGATGCGCCAGCCGATCATTTTCGACGGCCGCAATCTGTTCGAGCCGGAGCGGATGCGGGAGCTGGGCTTCGAGTACTACAGCGTGGGGCGGCCGCGGGTGTCCCGGGCCTCGACACGGGCGATCGCCACGAGTTGAGCGCCTGCGGGCCCGGTGGGTTCGCCGCGCCGCGGCGCGCCGCTCGGGCGCGCTGTGTGCGGCGCTGGGGCGGGCGTGGCGGCAAGGTGAGGCACGGATTATCTTTCCGACGTGGATTCGCGCATCGAAGAACTGATCCGAGCGGGTCGGGAAGCCTACGAGCGCCGCGAGTACAGCGTCGCCCTCGCGCGGTTCGCGGAGGTGCTGGAGCTGCGCCCGGGCTATGCAGACATCCGGAACTACGTCGGGGTCTGTCTGAGTCTCCTGGGCCAGCCCGAGGCGGCTCTGGCGGAATTCGAGCAGGCGGTCGCGCTGAACGAGGGGTACATCGAGGCTCAGCTCAACCGGGCGATCACGCTGAACGAGCTGGGCCGGTACGAGGAGGCGCAGGAGGCGTTCGAGCGTGCGGGCGAGCAGGAGGCGCGGGCGGCGGGTCGTTTCCCATCCGCCATCTCCGCCCGGTTGGCGAACGCGCACGCCGCGGTGGGTGAGCTGTACCTCCAGGCGGGGGCGCCGGAGGAGGCGGCGGCCCAGTTCCGGGCGGCGGTAGCGCTACGGCCGAACTTCCTGGACATCCGCAACCGTCTCGCCCACACGCTGATCGAGCTCGGCGACCTGGACGGCGCCGAGGCGGAACTCGAGGCCGTTCTCGAGCGGAACCCCCGCTTCGTGGCGGCGCGGCTGAACCTGGGGCTGGTGTACTTCCGCCGTGGCGACCTGGAGAAGGCGGCGGAGGAGTGGGAGCGCTGCCAGGAGCTGGACCCCACCAACGCGCAGGCCCGTTCGTACCTCGCCTTGATCCGAGGGGCCGCCGTCGCCCACGACCCGACCGAAGGATGAAACGGAGCATGTCGCTGTCGGAGGCGGCGCCGAGGCCGCGGGCGCTCGCCGTCGAGCCGCCGACGCGGGTGCGCGCGTGGCGGCGCGGGGAGCGGCCCGCGAGGCGATGGAGGGCCGTGCGCCGTGCCCTCGGGGGAGGGGTGCGGATGGCGGCCTGCGTCCTCGTGCTCGCCTCGTGTCGGGGCGGCGAGGACGCCATCGCGCGGGGCGACCGTCTGTGGGCCGACTCCGCGTACGCGGCGGCGCTGGCGGAGTACCGGTTGGCGCTGCGGCAGGACCCGGGGGACGGGTCCGCACTGCTGCGGGTGGCGCACGGCTACGCCGTGGTCGGGCAGCTGGAAAACGCCCGGGAGGCGTACACCGAGCTGCTGGCCCGTGACCCGCGACACACGGATCAGGCCGTGTTCGACTACGTCCGGCTCGCTCGCAGGGCGCTGCAGCGGGGCGACCGGTACGGGATGGCGGTTGCGGTGGAGGCGGCGCTGGCGCTGCGCCCGCAAATCGGCCTCGCCGACCTCGCGGCGCCGCTGGCCAGATACTACGCCGAAACCGGCCAGCCGGCGCGCGCGCTGTCGCTGTACGAGCGCGCGCTCGCCGTGGCCACGCCGGACTCCGCGCCCGAACTCCTCTACGAGATCGGGCTGATCGAGCAGGCGCTGGGGCAGTGCCGCTCGGCGATCGGCTCGTTCACCGCGTATCGGCAGCGCCGGCCGAACGGGGCCCGGGTCGGGGAAGCGCGCTGGCACACGGGGAGCTGTGCGCTGACGCTGGCGCGGCAGGCACACCAGGAAGGGAAGCCGCTGGAGGCGCTGGAGCACCTGGATCTCGTGCTGGAGCTGGGCGTCCCGGAGAACGTGCAGGACCAGGCGTGGTTCGAGCGAGGCGAGATCCTCTTCGCGCTCGGGCGCTTCGAAGAGGCGCTGGCCGCGTACCGGCGGGTGCTGGACCTGAATCCGAGCCGCACCGGGCAGCTCGTGGAGCGTGCGCAGCGGCGCATCGACCAGATCCGTTTCGGGACCTGAAGGTTGGCCCGACGGGCCATGGCCGTGTCCCGGCACGCGCACGATCCTTGAAACCCGGCCGTCGCGGGGAGTGTAGCAGAGGCCGATGTCGGGAACGCGGATTTCGACCAGGGTTCTCTTGCCGGTGTTGGTGGCGGGGCTGGTGGCGTGCGGGTCTTCGGGGCCTCCGCTCCACTCGATCGGCCCCAACGAGTTGTTCGAGCGGGGAATGGCGGCGTACGAGGCGCGGAAATGGTCGGAGGCCATCCGCGTCTTCGAGAGGATCACGCTGGAGTACCCGACGCATCCCCGGATCCAGGAGGTGCGCTTCCGTCTGGCGGATTCGTACTTCGGACGGAAGGAGTACCTGACCGCCGCGAACGAGTTCGTGCGTCTCGCGACCGACTACCCCTCGGGGCCCTGGGCGGACGACGCACGTTACAAGGCGTGCGAGGCGTTCTACAGGCTTTCGCCGAAGCCGGCGCTCGATCAGGAATACACACACACGGCGATCGAGCACTGCCAGTCGCTGGCGACCTACTATCCGTCGAGCGAGTTCGCGCCGCTCGCCCGGGAGAAGGTGGCCGAGCTGCGGGACAAGCTGGCGTTGAAGGAGCTGGAGAACGCGGAGTTCTACTACCAGCGCAAGGCCTACGACCCGGCGATCCTGTATCTCGAGAACCTGCTGCGGGAGTACCCGGGCACCTCGGTCGTTCCGAAGGCCCTCTTGCGGCTGGTGGAGATCTATGCGCGGCTCGGGTACGAAGAGGAGGCGGAGGCCGCGAAGAAGCGCCTGCTGGAGGAGTACCCGAACACGCCTGAAGCGCGGCAGGCACAGGCGATCTCGCTCGCCAGGGTCCCGTGAGGATCGGGGTACTCGGAGGGACGTTCGATCCCCCGCACATCGGCCATTTGATCGTGGCCCAGGATGCGTGGAGCGCCCTGGGTCTGGAGCGCGTATTGTTTGTCCCGGCGGCCGTCCCGCCGCACAAGCGGGGGGTGGCGATCACGCCGGCCGAGGTGCGGCTCGCGATGGTGGAGGCGGCGTGTGCCGACGACCCGCGGTTCGAGGCGTGCGACCTGGAGATCCGGCGTGGCGGGACATCGTACACGGTGGACACGCTGCGAGCCCTGAAGGAGCGCGACCCCCGGGGCGCGCTCTTTTTTCTGCTGGGCGCCGACCAGTTCCGGGACATCCACAAGTGGCGGTCGCCGTTGGAGCTCGCGCGCCTCGCGGAGCTGGTCGTGCTGTCGCGCCCCGGGTACCCGATCGAGGAGCCGAAGATCGAGATCCCGTACCGTCGGCTGGACGTGACGTGCGTGGACATCTCGGCGACGGAGATCCGCAGGCGTGTGTCGGCGGGGGAGCCGATCCGCTACCTGGTGCCGGGAGCGGTCGAGGCGATCATCCGTGCGCACGGCCTGTACGGGGCTCCCCGCGTGGTAGGCGAGTCGGTGTGAGCGCGCGCCGGCGCACGCCGACCGGAAGCGAGGCAGCGTCACGGGACCGGGGGTCTCGGGGTGGGGTATGAAACAGGATACGGTGACTTTCCATCCGTGAAACGACATGCTGAAGGCCCTGGTAACCCGGCTTTTCGGGACGCGGCACGAGCGTGAGGTCAAGCGGCTCATGCCGCTGGTCGCGCAGATCAACGAGATCGCGGAGCGGCTGAAGTCGCTCTCGGAGGAGGAGCTGCGCGGGCAGACGGAGAAGCTGCGCGGCATCGTCCGGCAGCGGACGGAGGCGCTGGAGACGCAGCTCGCGGAACTGCGCGAACGGAAGCGGCAGGCGGCGGACGCGGGCGAGCGCGAGCGCCTGACGATGGAGATCCGTCGTGTGGAGGAGACGCTCAAGGCGGAGCTCCAGGCGGTGCTGGACGAGATCCTGCCCGAGGCCTACGCGACGGTGAAGGAAGCGTGCCGGCGGCTGGTCGGGAAGGAGATCGTCGTCACCGGCGTCCCGATGGTCTGGGACATGGTGCCGTACGACGTGCAGATCCTCGGGGCGATCGCGCTCCACCAGGGCAAGGTAGCGGAAATGGCGACGGGTGAGGGGAAGACGCTCGTCGCGACCATGCCGCTGTACCTGAACGCGCTGGCGGGTCGGGGTGTGCACCTGGTGACGGTGAACTCGTACCTCGCGCAGCGTGACGCAGAATGGATGGGCACCGTCTACCGGTACCTCGGGATGACGGTGGACTGCATCGACCTCCACGAGCCGGGCAGCCCTGCGCGGCGGCAGGCCTACCTCGCGGACATCACCTACGGGACGAACAACGAGTTCGGCTTCGACTACCTGCGCGACAACATGGTGTGGTCGCTGCAGGATCGCGTCCAGCGCGGCCATTACTACGCGATCATCGACGAGGTCGACTCGATCCTCATCGACGAGGCGCGCACACCGCTGATCATCAGTGGGCCGGTGGGGGAGGACCAGGCGGACATCTACCGCCGCTACAATCCGTCGGTCGCGAACCTGTTCCGCAAGCAGATGCGCATTGTGAACGAGCTGATCGCGAGCGCGGAACGGGATCTCGCGGAAGGGCGGGAGCAGGAGGCGGTGGAGAAGCTGCTCGCCGCGCGGCGCGGCGTGCCGCGGAACCGGCGGCTGATGAAGCTGTTCGCGGAGCAGCCGTCGCTGCAGAAGCTGGTGAATCAGGCGGAAGCCGTGCACATGCGCGACAAGACGCTCGCGCAGGTGGACGAGCTCCTGCTCTTCGCGATGGACGAGAAGGGGCACAACGTCCACCTCTCGGACAAGGGGCTGGACGAGCTCGCGCCGGGCGATCCGGAGGCGTTCGTGGTGCCGGACCTGGCGGAGGAGATGGGCCGGATCGAGCGGGACGAGACGCTCACGGTCGATGAGAAGCGCGAGCGCATTGCGGCTCTGGAGCGGGAGTACGCGGAGAAGAGCCAGAAGATCCACGCCATCCACCAGTTGCTGAAGGCGTACGCGCTCTACAACCGCGACGAGCACTACATCGTCGAGGATGGGCAGGTCATCATCGTCGACGAGTTCACGGGCCGGAAGATGGTGGGCCGGCGCTGGTCGGACGGCCTGCACCAGGCGGTGGAGGCGAAGGAGGGCGTGGCCGTCCGCGGCGAGACCCAGACGCTGGCGACGATCACGATCCAGAACTACTTCCGGATGTACGACAAGCTCGCCGGCATGACGGGGACGGCGGAGACGGAGGAGACGGAGTTCCACCAGATCTACGGCCTGGACGTGATGGTCATCCCGACGAACAAGCCGGTGATCCGGGAGGACCGTCACGACCTCGTCTACCGGACGAAGCGGGAGAAGTACAACGCGATCCTGGACGAGATCGAGCGGCTGCACCGGCTGGAGCTGCCGGTGCTGGTCGGGACCGTCTCGGTCGAGGTGTCGGAGACCCTGTCGCGCATGCTGAAGCGGCGGGGGATCCCGCACAACGTCCTGAACGCGAAGTACCACAAGCAGGAAGCGGAGATCGTCGCGCAGGCGGGCCAGCCGGGGGCGGTGACCATCGCCACGAACATGGCGGGGCGCGGGACGGACATCAAGCTGGGTCCGGGCGTGACGGAGCCGCGCACGGTGGGCTGGGCGCGGGCGCGGGGGCTCGATCTGCGTTCGCTGACGCCGGCGGACCCGGCGCGGGCGGTGGACCTCGAGTCGATGCCGGACGACCACGTGATCGAGGTCGGCGGTCTTCACATCATCGGCTCGGAGCGGCACGAGTCGCGGCGGATCGACCGCCAGTTGCGCGGTCGTGCGGGGCGGCAGGGCGACCCGGGCGCGTCGCAGTTCTTCCTGTCCCTCGAGGACGACCTGATGCGGCTGTTCGGGTCGGACCGGATCGCGGCGATCATGGACAAGTTGGGTGCGGAGGAAGGGGAGGTCATCACGCACCCCTTGATCACGCGGTCGATCGAGCGTGCGCAGCGGCGCGTCGAGCTGCAGAACTTCGAGGCGCGGAAGCGGCTGCTGGAGTACGACGATGTGATGAACCAGCAGCGCGAGGTCGTCTACGACCTGCGCCTGTTCGCGCTCGAGGGCGGCGAAGAGCTGAAGGCCGAGGTCTGGGAAATGATCGAGCACGCGCTCCGTCAGACGGTGGCGGAGTACGTGACGGACGATGAGCCGCCCGAGGATTGGGACCTGGCCGGGCTCCGCCGGCGCATCCTGCTCGACTACATGTTCGTGGTCGAGGAGCTGCCGGCCGAGAACACCCCGGACCACCCGTTCGACAGGCCGGAGGACGTGGAAACGGTGGTGCTCGAACGGGGCCGGGAGGCGTACCGGCGGAAGCTGGAGAGCCTGGGCGAGCACCAGGAGCGCCTGCTCTCGTTCGTGGTGCTGAGCGTCATTGACGAGAAGTGGCGCGACCACCTCTACGATCTGGATCACCTCAAGGCGTCGATCGGGTTCCGCGGCTGGGGCCAGAAGGATCCGCTGATCGAGTACAAGCAGGAAGCGTACTCGATGTTCGTGGATTTCATGGCGGATGTCCGCCGGTCGGTGGCCACGACGGTGTACCGGATGCAGCTCCGGGTGGCGCAGCCGGCGCCCGCGGCGCCGCGGCGGCTGATCCTGACGGGGCCCAGCGATTCGCCGGCGCTGCGGCCGGCGGCGGCGCAGCCGGTGGGTGAGGTGGCGGCCGATGGCGCCGTGGCGAGCGCCGGGTCGTCGGGGAGCGGCTTGATCCGGACGGCGCCGCTGGCCGGTGTGCCGGCGGCTCCGGACCCGCGGCGTCTGCAGACGAATCGGGGCGAGGCGGCCGCGCCGAAGCCGGTCAGCGCCGAACCCAAGGTGGGCCGCAACGACCCGTGCCCGTGCGGGTCCGGGAGGAAGTACAAGAAGTGCCACGGAGCGGGCATCGCGTGAAGCCGGGGCCGGCGCGGGCCGCCGGCAGCGCCGTGGCGGAGCCTGCCCCGCGGTTCCGGATCAAAGAGTGGCCGGGGCCGGAGCGGCCGCGGGAGAGGCTCTGGGCGGCAGGGGCGGCCGCGCTCTCACTCCGCGAGCTGCTGGGGATCCTGATCGGCAGCGGCACGGAGGGACGGTCCGCCCTCGATGTGGCGGGCGAGCTGCTCAGGTCCGCGGACGGGTCGCTCCGCCGCCTGGCGTCCGCGCCGCCCGTCGAGCTCCAGCGCGTGCGCGGCGTCGGCCCCGCGGTCGCGGCGCGGCTCGCCGCCGCCCTCGAGCTCGGGCGCCGGCTCGCCCGGGAGGGGCCGGCGGACCGGGCGCGGATCCGAGGGCCGGCCGACGTCTACGAGCGGTGTGGGCCGTCGATGCGCGACGCGCTCCAGGAGGAGTTCCGCGTGCTGCTCCTCAACACGCAGCATGCGGTGATCCGGGAAGTGGTGGTCACGCAAGGGATCCTGGACGCCTCGGTCGTACACCCGCGGGAAGTCTTCCGGCCCGCCATCGCGGAGAGCGCGGCGGCCGTCATCCTGGTCCACAACCACCCCTCCGGCGACCCGACCCCCTCGCCCGAAGACCGGGAAGTGACCCAGCAGCTCGTGGCCGCGGGGCGGATCCTCGGGATCCCGGTCCTCGACCACGTGATCATCGGGGACGCGCGGTACGTCTCGCTCGTCGAGGCGGGCGCCATGACCCCGGCGTGAAACGGCGTCCGTCGCGGGATCCTGCTCGCGGTTCTTCGGGATCTGTTCGAGCCTCCGGCCCGGGAGGCGCCAGATCACTGGATTCCCGGCCTCTCGATTGCTAGAATTCCAATGCGAACGGACGGGCCCCGTGCCCCCGGTCCGCAGGGCTCCGAGACTGGCGCGACGCTTTGTGCGGGCGGGCGGTGCCCCGGTTTCCGGGCGCCGCCCGGTCTTCGTGCCGGGTCGGGAAACGGGCACGCGGGAGAGGCGCCCCGTCCCGGGCGTCTCAGGCATGGAAGCAGGGAAGCGATGCAGTCGATGGCTACCGCCGAGATCGCACCGCCGGCGCTGGCCGAGTTGCCGGCCCGTTTGCGCGAGTCGGTGGCGCCGTACGCCTCGCGGCTGGACCTGGAACTGATCGCGAAGGCGTACCGGTTCGCCGAGCGCGTGCACGCCGGGCAGCGGCGCGCGTCCGGGGAGGAGTACATCGTGCATTGCGTGGAGGTGGCCAAGATCCTGGCGGACCTCCACCTGGACACGGTGTCGATCGCGGCGGGGCTCATCCACGACACGGTGGAGGACACCGGGACGCCGCTCGAGACCCTGCGCGCGGAGTTCGGCGACGAGATCGCCAACATCGTCGACGGCGTCACCAAGATCGGCAAGGTCCAGTTCAGTTCGACGACGGAGCAGCAGGTCGAGAACTACCGAAAGCTGCTGCTGTCGATGGCGCAGGACGCGCGCGTGATCCTGATCAAGCTCGCGGACCGGCTGCACAACATGCGGACGCTGGACGCGCTGCGTCCGGACAAGCGTCGTCGCATTGCGCTGGAGACGCGGGAGATCTACGCGCCGCTGGCCCACCGGCTGGGGATGGCCCAGATCAAGTGGGAGCTGGAGGACCTCGCGTTCAAGCACCTGGAGCCGGAGGCCTACCGCGAGCTGGCGGCCAAGGTCGCCGAGCGGCGGAAGGAGCGGGAGGAGCAGATCGAGGCGCTCCGGAAGCCGCTGGAGGAGGAGCTGAAGAAGGCGGGGATCCCCTGTGAAGTGTACGGCCGGCCGAAGCATCTCTGGTCCATCTACCGGAAGATGCAGCAGCGCGGCAAGCCGTACGAAGAGATCTACGACCTGATGGCGGTGCGGGTGATCACGGACACCATCGCCAACTGCTACCACGCGCTGGGGATCATCCACAACAAGTGGACGCCGCTGCAGGAGCGGTTCCACGACTACATCGCGACGCCGAAGTCGAACATGTACCGCTCGCTCCACACGACGATCTTCGGCCCGGGCGGGCGGCTGTACGAGATCCAGATCCGGACGCACGAGATGCACCGGACGGCGGAATACGGGATCGCGGCCCACTGGCGCTACAAGGAGGGGCAGCGCGGGGGCACGTCCGAGGTGGACGAGACGCTGACCTGGTTCCGCCAGGTGCTGGAGTGGCAGCAGGAGACGGCCGAGCCGGACGAGTTCATGGAGTTCCTCCGGATCGACCTCTTCCAGGACGAGATCTTCGTCTTCACGCCCAAGGGGGATGTGAAGCAGTTGCCGAAGGGGGCGACGCCGATCGACTTCGCGTTCGCGGTGCACACGGAGGTCGGCCTGCACTGCGCGGGTGCGAGGGTCAACGGGCGGATCGCGCCGCTCTCGCGGGAGCTGCGGAACGGCGACACGGTCGAGATCATCACGGATCCCCGGCAACGGCCGTCGCGGGACTGGCTCGCGTTCGTGAAGACGGCGCGGGCGCGCCAGAAGATCCGGCACTGGATCCGGCAGGAGGAGTTCCAGTCGTCGGTGTCGCTGGGACGTGAGCTGCTGGAACGGGAGCTGAAGAAGGCGCGCAAGGAGTGGCCGGGTGAGGAGCGGCTGCTGGAGGCGGCGCGGGCCCTGAATCTCCCGGACGTCCAGCACCTCTACGCCGCGCTGGGGCGCGGGGACCTGGGGCCGTCGGCGATCCTGAAGGAGCTGTTCCCGGGGCACGAGGCGGAGGTGTCGCGCCCGCCGTCGGCGTTCGAGCGGCTGGTGGAGCGGGTGCGTGGCTCGGCGCGGGGCGTGCGCATCCAGGGCCTGGAGAACCTCATGGTGCGCTACTCGCAGTGCTGCCAGCCGGTGCCGGGTGACGATGTGATCGGCTACATCACGCGGGGTCGCGGCATCTCGATCCATCGCACCGACTGCCCGAACATCCTGAACCTCAGCGAGCACCCGGAGCGGCGGGTGGAGATCCAGTGGGAGGCGGAGGCGGGCGACCGCTTCTTCGTCCGGCTGGTGGTCGAGGGGAACGACCGGCGCGGCCTGCTCTCGGACATCGCGACGGCGATCACGCAGACGGGGACGAACATCCAGTCGGCGGAGATCAAGGCGGTCGAAGGCGGGATGACGGGGCGGTTCGTGGTGGAGGTGCAGGATCTCGCGCACCTGAAGAAGGTGATGAAGGCGATCCGGGGGGTGAACGGCGTCATCTCGGTGGAGCGCCGGGAGCACCTGGCGAACGTGGACCTGGAGGTTTGAGGGGAAGCGCCGGAGGACGGGACCGATCGTGGGACGCCCCGCCTCCGCCCCCCTGACCCTCTCTCACGCGCTCTGCATCCCGGTTCCCCGGCTGGCCCACCTCAGTCTGCCGCGTCGGCGGGGCGCCGCGCGCGCCGGTCGTCCCGGTGGCGATCCTGGTCATCCGCGCGGGGTAATCGTTCAGTATGGCGAACTTCGAACTCCATCTGCCGTTCCCGCTGCGCGGGGACCAGCCGCGGGCCGTCCGCGAGTTGGTCGACGGGCTGAGGCGGGGCGACCGGTACCAGACGCTGCTGGGGGTGACGGGCTCCGGCAAGACGGTCACGATGGCGTCGGTCATCGCCGAGTGGGGCCGGCCGACGCTCGTGATGAGCCACAACAAGACCCTCGCCGCGCAGCTCTACGGCGAGCTGAAGCAGTTCTTCCCGAAGAACGCCGTCGAGTACTTCATCTCGTACTACGACTACTACCAGCCCGAGGCGTACGTCCCGGCGACGGACACGTACATCGAGAAGGACGCATCCATCAACGAGGACATCGAGCGGCTGCGGCTGCGGGCGACGTCGTCGCTCATGGAACGGGACGACGTCGTGATCGTGGCGTCGGTCTCCTGCATCTACGGGTTGGGCGATCCGCGGGAGTACCGCGAGGTCATGCTGGTGGTGGACGTGGGCCAGCAGATCTCGCGACGGGAGATCCTGCAGGCGCTGGTGCGGATGCAGTACGCGCGGAACGACTACGAGTTCACCCGCGGCTCCATCCGCGTCCGCGGCGATGTGATCGAGGTGTTCCCGGCGTACGAGGAGCAGGCGATCCGCATCGAGCTGTGGGGCGACGAGGTGGAGCGGATCAGCCGCTTCGATCCGGTGACGGGCGAGACGATCGTGCGGCTGCGCCGCGCGGCGATCTACCCGGCCACGCACTTCGTCACGCAGCGCGAGACGATCGAGCGGGCGGTGGTGGGGATCCGCGAGGAGCTGGCGGAGCGGCTGGCGGAGCTGCGCATGCAGGGCAAGCTGCTGGAGGCGCAGCGGCTCGAGCAGCGGACGAACTTCGACATCGAGATGATGCTCGAGATCGGCACGTGCCCCGGCATTGAGAACTACGCCCGGCACCTGACGGGGCGCGCGCCGGGGGAGCGGCCGGCGTGTCTGCTGGACTACTTCCCCGAGGACTTCCTGGTGATCGTGGACGAGTCGCACCAGACGATCCCGCAGCTCCGGGGCATGTACAACGGCGACCGGGCGAGGAAGCTGACGCTGGTCGAGCACGGCTTCCGACTGCCGAGCGCGTTGGACAACCGGCCGCTGAAGTTCGAGGAGTGGGAATCGCTGGTGCCGCGGGTGATCTTCGTCTCTGCGACGCCGGGGGACTACGAGCTCGAGAAGTCGGGCGGCGTGGTGGTGGAGCAGCTCATCCGGCCGACGGGGCTCCTGGATCCCGAGGTCGAGGTCCGGCCGACGAAGGGCCAGATCGACGACCTGGCCGCGGAGATCCGGGAGCGGGAGGCGAAGGGCGAGCGGGTGCTCGTCACGACGCTGACGAAGCGGATGGCGGAGGACCTGACAGACTACCTCCAGCAGATCGGCATCCGGGTGCGGTACATGCACTCGGACATCGACGCGATCGAGCGGATGGAGATCGTGCGGGACCTGCGCCTCGGCAAGTTCGACGTGCTGGTGGGGATCAACCTGCTGCGTGAGGGGCTGGACCTCCCGGAGGTATCGCTGGTGGCGATCCTGGACGCGGACAAGGAGGGCTTCCTGCGGGATGAGCGGTCGCTGATCCAGACGATCGGCCGGGCCGCGCGGAACGCGCAGGGGAAGGCCATCATGTACGCGGACCGGGTCACCGGCTCCATGCAGCGGTGCATTGAGGAGACGAACCGCCGGCGCGAGATCCAGCGGCGCTACAACGAGGAGCACGGGATCATCCCGCAGACGATCGTGAAGAGTGTGGAGGAGCGGCTGCTCACCACGCGTGTGGCGGACGCGCGGACGCAGCCCCCGGCCCAGGTCAAGGAGGCGCCTGCCCGCTACGGCGAGGAGGTGGACCTGGAGGAGTGGGCGAAGATCCTGGAGCAGCAGATGCGCGAGGCGGCGGCGGTGCTGGACTTCGAGCGGGCGGCGGTCTTGCGCGACGAGTTGCTGGAGGTCAAGGCGAAGCTGGGTGGGGTAGGGAAGTCCTCCGCCCGTGAGCGCGCCAGGGGCGCGGTCGCCGACTGAGGGGCGGGTGTGGCCGTGGGTGAGGCGACCCTGGGTCCGGCGCTGCTGACGGAAGCGGAGCTGGAGGCGTGGGGCCGCGCCATCGGCAGCGCGGTGGATCCACCGCTGGTCCTGGCGTTGCGCGGCGAGCTGGGCGCCGGGAAGTCGGTGCTCGCGCGCGCGGTCGCGCGCGGCGCCGGCGTCGCTGGCGCGTTGCCCTCGCCGACGTTCAACCTGGTGTACCGCTACGAGACTGCGCGCGGCGTCGTCGTGCACCATCTCGACCTCTACCGCCTCGAAGATCCGGAGGAAGTCTGGGAGCTGGGCTGGGCGGAGCTCGGGGAGGACCGGGACGTGGTGCTGATCGAGTGGCCCGAGCGGGCGGAGTCGTTGCTGCCGGCGCGGCGCTGGGATATCTATCTCGAAATCCCGGAGCCGGGGGCCGCGGTCCGGCGGGTCAGGGCGGTTCGGCGCGGCGACGCTCCGCCGTTGCCGGAGCTGCCGGTCGGTGCGGCGGGTCGGGATTAGGGATCCGGCCTGCAGGTGTCGGTTTCGGAGCCGGGTGGGAGAGGGATGCGACCGTATCTGGCCATCGAGACGTCCACCGCGACCGGCAGCGTGGCGGTCGGCCGGGGCGAGCGGGTGCTTGCGGAAGTCACCCTCGGCGTCCAGGCGCGGCACTCGGAAGCCGTGCTGCCCGCCGTGGACTTCGCCCTGCGGTCGGCCGGGTTGACGCCGCGGGATCTGGCCGGCGTCGTCGTGGGCGGCGGACCGGGGTCGTTCACCGGCGTGCGACTGGCGGCTGCCCTGGCGAAGGGACTCGTCCGGGCGCTGGGTGTGCCGCTCTACGCGTATTCGGGGCTGGCGGCGCTGGCGGCGTCCGTGGGCGCAGGGGAGCGCCCGGTGTGCGCGGTGTTCGACGCTCGTCGCGGCGAGGTCTACGCCGCGTGCTACCGGTTCCCGGAGTTCGGGCGGATGGAGGTCCTCCAGGCGCCGGCGGCGTGCCCGTTGGAGGACGTGCTGCGGCTGACGGCGGAGTTCGCGCCGCTCTACGCGGGCGAGGGTGCGCTGCGCCACCGGGCGGTGATCGAGGCGGCGGGCCTGACCGTCGCGCCGGCGCATGCAGGCCAGCCCCGGGCGGCGGCGCTGCTGTGGCTCGCCGACCTGGTCCCGGATGCGGGTCTGGTCGAGGCGCCGGCGCGTTGGGAGCCGCTCTATCTGCGGACGGCGGCCGCGGAGCGAGGGACGGCGGTGCATGGCTGACGAGATCGTGATCCGACCGGCACGGGTGGAGGACGTGCCGCAAATCATGGCGATCGAGCGCGCGTCGTACTCGATGCCGTGGACGGAGGCGACGTTTCGTGGGCTGATCGAGCGTAGCGACGCCGATGTCCTCGCGGCGGAGGTGGGCGGGCGCGTCGTGGGCTACGCGGCGTGGTGGGTGGTGGTGGATCAGGGCGAGCTGGGCAACCTCGCGGTGGCGCCCGAGTGGCGGCGGCGGGGCGTGGGCACGCGGCTGCTCGAAGCGGTGATCGAGCAGTCGCGCGGCCGGGGCGTTCGTGAGTTGTTCCTCGAGGTTCGGGTGTCCAACGACGGGGCGCAGCGGCTCTATCAGCGACACGGCTTCCGGGAAGTCGGCCGTCGGCGGAACTACTACAGCGCGCCGGTCGAGGACGCCCTGGTGATGTGCAAGCTGTTGGACGTCTGAGGACCGGGGCGCGGGCGTGGCGTCCCGTGGCCCTCTGGGTGGGGGCGGCCAGCGTTTTTCCTGTCTACCTGCAGAGTGAAGATCCAGGAGAGGGTGATGCCGAAGTTCCCGGCGCTCCGGATGCGGCGGCTGCGGCGCACGGCCGCCTTGCGCCGGCTCGTGCGCGAGACGCGCGTGAGCGTGGACGACCTCGTGCTGCCGCTCTTCGTGGTCCCGGGGTCGGGCGTGCGGCGGCCGGTGTCGTCGATGCCCGGCGTGGCGCAGACGTCCGTGGACGAGGTGGTGCGTGACGCGGTGGAGGCGGCGGAGCTGGGGATCCCTGCGGTCCTTCTGTTCGGTGTCCCGGAGTCGAAGGACGAGGTGGGGAGCCGGGCGTACGCCGAGGACGGCGTGGTGCAACGGGCGGTGGCAGCCATCAAGGAGGCGGTGCCGGAGCTCGTCGTGATCACGGACGTGTGCCTTTGCGAGTACACGTCCCACGGGCACTGCGGCGTGGTGCGGGACGGCGTGGTGGACAACGACGCGACGCTGGAGCTGCTGGCGCGGCAGGCGCTGAGCCACGCCGCCGCAGGCGCGGACGTGGTCGCGCCGAGCGACATGATGGACGGCCGGGTAGGCGTCCTCCGCAGCGCGTTGGACGCCGAGGGCTTCGCCGACGTGGCCATCCTCTCGTATGCAGCGAAGTTCGCCTCCGCGTTCTACGGGCCGTTCCGGGAGGCGGCGGAGAGCGCGCCGCAGTTCGGCGACCGACGGGGCTATCAGATGGACCCCGGGAACGCCCTGGAGGCGCTGCGCGAGGTGCGGCTCGACATCGAGGAGGGCGCGGACATCGTCATGGTGAAGCCGGCGCTCGCGTACCTCGATGTCGTCCGTCGGGTCAAGGAGGCTACGGGCTACCCCGTGTGCGCGTACCACGTCTCGGGCGAGTATGCGGCGGTGAAAGCGGCGGCGCTGCAGGGCTGGTTGGACGAGGACCGGGCGATGAGGGAGGTGTTGACGTCGATCAAGCGCGCCGGTGCGGACCTGATCGTGACGTACTGGGCGCGCGAGTTCGCGCGCGGCGCTGCGTCGTCCGATTGACACCCCGGAGGGCCCCATCTATTTTCTTTACAATCTCCCCGGGCACTTTTCGTCGGTCCATCGGCGATGAGCCGGAGCCTCAACAAGGCGGTGCTGATCGGCCACGTCGGCGCGGACCCGGAGGTCCGGACGACGGCGGCCGGTACCCGCGTCGCGACGTTTTCGCTGGCCACGAGCCGGCGGTGGACGGCGGGGAACGGCCGGGAGCACGAGAAGACCGAGTGGCACCGCGTTGTTGCCTGGGACCGCCTGGCGGAAGACGTCGAGCGGTTCGTCAGGAAGGGAGACCGGGTCTACGCGGAAGGACGCCTCGAGTACCGTAGCTGGCAGGACCCTTCCGGCCGGATGCGGTACGCGGCGGAGATCGTTGCGGAGGAGCTGATCCCGCTGGGTGGCTCCGCGGAGCGGTCTGCCGTGCGCGGGGAGAGCCGAGGGGCGGGGATGGACGTCGGGCCGGGTCTCTCCGGTCGGGGCCGGTCGTCGTCGTGGGCTGACGCCGGATCGGGTGAACGCCCGATCGTGGAGGAAGACGACCTGCCCTTCTGAAGGAGAGAGCCCGGTCATGAGAGCCCTGCGGCAGCCCACGATCCTGCTGGTGCTGGCGTTCGGCGCCGCGAGCCCGCTGGTGGCGCAGGAGCGGACAGGGGACGCACCGCCGGAGCAACGGACGCACGTCGTGCGTCGCGGCGACACGCTCTGGGATCTCGCCCGCCTGTACCTGAACAACCCGTTCCAGTGGCCGAGGATCTACGAGGCGAACCGCTCGCAGATCCGGGATCCGCACTGGATCTATCCGAACCAGCGGTTCGTCATCCCGCCGGTCGTGCCGGACGCCGTTGCGGTGAAGGAGGCGGCGGTGCCGGAGGATGTGCGGCCGGTGGCGCTGGAGGAGACGACGGCGGCCCGGCGGCCGCGTCGGACGTTGTTCTATCGGGGCGCGCAGCCCGAGGAGCCGGCGGCGCCGGTCGGCCGGGAGATCGAGATCCGGGAGCTGGAGGCCCTACCGGAGGTCCAGCCGGAGGTGTCGGAGTCGGCGGCGTGGCTGGCGGAGCGGCGTGACCTCGGGGTCCTGGGGCGCGTCGTCCAGGAGGTCGGCGCCCGGGGGGAGAAGGATCGGCTGCTTCACTCGATGCACCCGCTGGACCACGTGTACGTGGCGTACGAGGATGGGGCCCCGCGGCCGTCGGTGGGTGAGCAGGTGTTGCTCGTCGCCGTGGGCCGGGGCGTGGGCCGGTGGGGCCGCGTGATCGAGCCGACGGCGGTCGCGACGGTGCGGGAGCTGGCGGAGGACGTGATGATCGTCGAGCTCACGCGCCAGTTCGGGCCGGTGCATGCGGGCAACCTGGCGGTCCCGCTGCCGCGGTTCGAGGGAGCGCCGGCTGCGAGGGTGCCGGTGGAGGCCGGCCCGGTGGGTGAGCTGATCGATTTCCGGACGCGGCAGCCGCTGCCCGCCGTGCTCGACGAGGCGTTCGTGAGCCTGGGGCGGGCGGACGGGCTGGAGGTCGGCGACGAGCTGGAAGTCTACCGGCCGGAGCGCCCTTCGGCGGACAACTCGGTTTGGCTGCCCGAGGAGGCGGTGGCGGTGCTGCGGGTGGTGCGTGTGGAGGAGCAGAGCGCGACGGTGCAGGTCGCGGGCCTGCGCCAGCCGACGCTCGAGCGGGGCCTGCCGGTCCGGCTCGTGCGGAAAGTGCGCTGACGCCGCGGCCAGGTTCGTCTGCGCAGCGAGCCGGGAACCGCCGGCGGGTCGGTCGTACGGGCGCCGCGAGGCGCCCGTATCTGCATGAGAACGGGGCGATGGTTCTCGCGCTGCACGGATTGGCCCTGGGGTTCTACATGGCGGGCGCCGCGGGCCTGGCTGCGGCGCTGGCCCGCGGCCGTGGTTCTGTCCCGCCGTGGTGCTTGGTGGTCGTGGTGGCGGGAGTGCTGTGCCACGGCGCGGGCCTCGGCGCGTTCGCGGCGGCGTTCGGTGAGCTCCCGCTGGTCGGTATCGCGCCGTCTCTGTCCAGTCTCGGCTTCGTGATCGCGGTGCTGGCGACGGGTGCCGGGGCTTTGGGGGAGGGTCGGCCGCTGGGGCTGGTGCTCGTGCCACTGGTGGCGTTGTTGGTGGCGGTGGCGCTGGGGCTGGGGCTGGAGCCGGCGGGCGAGGAGCTCTCGTTCCGCGGGCCGTGGTTCGCGCTGCACGTCGTTCTCGCCTTCCTCGCCGACGCGGGTCTCGCGGTGGCTTTTGCCGCGGGCCTCCTCTACCTGCTACAATTCCGCGCGTTGAAGGGGAAGCGGTTCGGGCGCGTGTTCCGCTTCCTGCCGTCGCTCGGCACGCTGGACCGCGTGGGCCGGCGGGCGCTGGCGATCGGCTTTCCGGCGCTGAGCCTCGCCATCGTGCTGGGTTGGGCGTGGACGGTCCGGTTCCAGCGGACGTTCGCGGTGCGGGATCCGGAGGTGATCTGGGCGCTGCTGACGTGGGTGGTGTTCGCGGCGGCGCTGGGCGCGCGGCGGGCCGGCGGGGCGCAGCGGGACCGGCGCGGCGCGCTGGTGAGCGTGATCGGTTTCGTGTTCGTCGTGCTGATGTATGTCGTGCTCCGGCTGTCCATGGCCGAGGGCCGCGTTTTCTTGTGAGGCATGGGCGTGCGGTTGCACGTGACCAGTCCCGAGCGAGGGCGAACGGCGCAGCGGCGGCGCCGCAGCGCGGGTGGCGCCTCGGAACACACGGTGCGCGGGGCGGGGTATGACGGCGGCGCGTTGTGGGGAGGGGGTGGCCGAGTCGGTGCCGGCGGGCGGTCATGGCGATCGCGGTCGTAGGTCTGAGCCACCGCACCGCGCCCATCGAGGTGCGGGAGCGCTTCGTGTTCGGGCCGAAGGACGCCGAGGCGGCCCTGCTCGACGTGGTGGGGCGGGGTGTCGCCCGGGAGGCGGTCCTGCTCTCGACATGCAACCGGACGGAGCTGTACCTGGGTGAGGTGGCAGCGGAGGGGGAGCGCCAGGCCGTGGCGCTCCTTGCCGCGCGTGCGAACCTCCCCGAGGCGGAAGCGAGGCGGCACCTGTACATCCACCGCGACCGCCGGAGCGTGGAGCACCTGTTCCGGGTCGTGTCGAGCCTGGACTCGATGGTCCTCGGCGAGGCGCAGATCCAGGGGCAGGTGAAGGGCGCGTACGAGGCGGCGTGCGCCGTCGGCGGCAGGGGCGGGGTGGTGGGGCCGGTGCTCTCGCGGCTCTTCGAGGCGGCTCTCGCCGTGGGCGGCCGGGTCCGCGCCGAGACGCGGCTCGGCGAAGGCGCGGCGTCGGTGCCGAGCGCGGCGGTCGAGCTGGCGCGCAAGGTGTTCGGCTCGCTGCGCGGGCTGCGCGGGCTGGTGTTGGGGGCGGGAGAGATGAGCGAGCTGATGCTCTCCTGCCTCGCGGCGGAAGGGGTGCGGGTGACGGTGGTGGCGAGCCGCTCGGAGGCACGGGCGCGGGAGCTGGCCGCGCGGGGCGGCGCGGGTTTCCTGCGGTTCGAGGAGATCGGCCCGGCGCTGGCCGAAGCGGACATCGTCGCCGCGGCCACCGCCGCGCCGCATGTCGTCCTGACGCGGGACCTGGTCGCGCGGGCGCTCTCGGGCGGGGCGCGGAAGCCGCTGTGCATCCTGGACATCGCGCTCCCGCGGGATGTCGAGCCCGAGGTCGGCGAGCTGGAGAACGTCTTCCTCTACGACATCGACGATCTCGAGCAGATCGTGAGCGGGAACCTGGCGCGCCGGCGGAGCGAGGTCCCGGCCGCGGAACGGATCGTCTTGGAAGCGGTCGCGGACTACTGGCGGTGGTACACGGCCCGGCATGTGGCGCCGCTCATCCGCGCGTTGCGGGACCGTGCGGAGGCGACGCGGCGGAAGGAGGTGGCGAAGGCGCTCTCCAAGCTCCGTCATCTGTCCGCCGCAGACCGCGAGGCCGTGGAACGACTGACGAGGCAGTTGCTGGCGAAGGTGTTGCACGCGCCGACGGTACGTCTCCGGGAGGCAGCGGCGAGCGGGCGGATGCCCGAGGTCGCCGAGGCGGCGCGATTCCTGTTCGAACTCGACGACGAAGCGGAAAGGGAACGCCAATGAGCGGCAGGCGGGTTCTGGTTACCGGTGGCGCCGGTTTCATCGGCAGCCACGTGGCCGAGGCGTACCGTGATCTCGGCGACCGGGTATGGGTCGTCGACGACCTGTCCACCGGGCGCGCGTCCAACATCCCGGAAGGTGTCGAGTTCCGGCGCATGGACATCTGCGACCCTGAGCTCGACGCGCTGTTCAGGGAGGTCGGCGGGTTCGACGTGGTGAACCATCACGCGGCGCAGATCGATGTCCGCAAGTCCGTTGCGGACCCACGTGCGGATGCGCGCGTCAACATCGACGGCCTGCTGAACGTGCTGGAATGCGCGCGGCGGCACGGGGTGGGGCGCTTCGTGTTCGTGTCCTCGGGCGGGGTGGTGTACGGCGAGGCGGAGCACCGGCCGACGCCGGAGACGTCGACGAAGCAGCCGGTCTCGCCGTACGGTGTGACGAAGCTGTCTGCGGAGTACTACCTGTACTACTACCACCAGGTCCACGGCCTGGACTATGTGGCGCTACGCTACTCGAACGTGTACGGCCCGCGCCAGGACCCGCACGGCGAGGCGGGCGTCGTGGCGTTGTTCTCGAACCGGATCCGGACCGGCAATGCTCTGACGATCTACGGCGACGGCGAACAGACGCGGGACTACGTGTACGTGGGCGACGTCGTGGCGGCGAACCTCGCGTTGAGCGAGGGGCCGCTCGAGCGGGCGGCGGCTTTGGACGACCGTGCGTTCAACGTGGGGACGGGGATCGAGACGACCGTGAACGTGCTGGCGCGGCTGCTGATGGAGGCGGCCGGTCGGGAGGTGCCGGTCCAGTACGCGCCGGAGCGACCGGGTGAGCTGCGGCACTCGTGCCTGGACCCCAGCCGGTTGCGGGCTCGGGGTTGGAGACCGCAGGTCTCGCTGGCCGAAGGTCTGGAGCGGACGTACGAGTACATTGCGGGAGGAGGGAACGGCCGGTGATGTCGGCGGCATTGCTCCAAGACGCGTCGCGGCTGGATGCGTGGGATCTGGTGCTGGGAGGGAGCCTCTCGGGCCAGATCGTGCTCGGCGTGACGGCGTTCTTCTCGCTCGTGAGCTGGGTGATCATTTTCTGGAAGCTCGGCCAGTTCCGGCGGGTGCGGCGACAGGGGATCGCGTTCGTGCGCTCGACGGAGCGGCTGCACCGTCTGGAGGACATCTCGCGGTCGGTGCTACGGCTCCCGGAGTCGCCGTACACGCGCGTGTTCCGCAGCGGGCTCTCGTTCTTCAGCGAGTTGCAGTCGGGTGGAGCCCGGGGCGGGGTGCATGGGCCGGGGCTGAGCGAGACGCAACTCCACGCCCTCCGCCTGGTGCTGGAGAAGGGGCAGGCGGAGGAGCGGGACCAGCTCGCGGCGGGGTTGCCGTGGCTGGCGGTCATCGCGACGGTCTCTCCGCTGCTGGGTCTGCTGGGCACGGTGATCGGCGTCATGAACTCGTTCGTCGGGGTGGCGCACAGCGGCAGCGCGAACATCGCTGCGGTCGCGCCCGGCATCGCGGAGGCGCTCGTGACGACGGTGGCGGGGCTGGCGGTGGCGATTCCTGCGGTGATCGCCTACAACTACTTCGTCAGCCGGTTGAACGCGGTGAGCAACGAGCTGGAAGGCTTCGCCAGCGAGTTCATCGGCGTCCTGGCGCGGGAAGGGAGGTTGTGAGCGATGCTGGACCCCCGCGGGCGGCGGCGCCGCGACCTGCCGCTGGCCGCCGACATCAACATCACGAACCTGGTGGACGTGGCGTTCGTGCTGTTGATCATTTTCATCATCACCGCCCCGATCCTCCAGGGAGGGGTTGAGGTCCAGCTCCCTCGCGGCGAGGCGGCGCCGATCACGACGTCGGAGGCGGTGACGGTGACCGTGGCGCGGGACGGGATCTACATGGACCGGGTGCCGGTCACGTCGCTGGCGGAGCTGGAGCGCCTGCTCGATCGCCAGATGGCGGAAAAGGGGACGAAGCGGGTGTACCTCCGCGGGGATTCGGCCGTCGCCTACGGGCAGGTCGCCGCCGTGTTCGGCGTCCTCCAGCGGTTGGGCGTGGAGGACGTGGGGATGGTGTTCGAGCCCGTTCCGAGGCGGAGGAGGTGATGTGAGGTGAGCGGGCTGCAAGGGACGATCCCGCGCGCGAGGCAGGGACCCGGCCGCGGCGCGATCGTGGCGTCGGTCGGGCTCCACGCGGCGTTCGTGCTGCTGTTCATCGCGTCCGGGCTCCGGCCGCAGCCCGAACTGCCGGAGTTCCAGGTCTACAGGGTGAACATCGTGTCCCCGCCGCCGCAGGTCCTGGGCGATCCGGAGCCGCCGAAGGCCGAGGCGCCGAAGGTGGTGCAGGAGCGGCCGGTGGAGGCGCCTCCGAAGCCGCAGCCCAAGGCGCCGCCGGTGCAGCGGCCGACGGCGCGGGAGGAGCCGAAGCCGAAGGAGGAGCCCAAGCCGGCGCAGGGGCGGAACCCGGAGCCGACGGCGAAGGTCGGCGGTGAGGGCCTGGACATCCGGATCGATGGAGAGACGTTCCCGTACCCCGAGTATCTCGAGAACATCGTGAGGCAGATCCACCGGTACTTCCGGTGGACGGGCGCCTCGGGCCTGACGGCGGAGGTGTACTTCGTGATCCGGCGAGACGGCTCGGTGGAGGATATCCGGCTGCTCAAGGGATCCGGGAACGTCGCGTTCGACTATGAAGCCATGGGCGCCATCGAGGCCGTTGCCACACGCGGGTTGTTCGGCCCGCTCCCGGAGGGCTTCAAGCAGGACCGTCTGCCGGTGGCGTTCCGCTTCCGGCCGGCGTTCTGAGCGCGACTGGCGTCCCGGACCCGGAGAGGACCATGCGGTTGCTTCTGGCAGTGATGACCGTGCTGGCGCTGGCGACCCCGGTCGGGGCGCAGCGCCAGGACACGACGCGTCTGCCCACGGGCGTCCGGCTGGACGTCTTCTACAACACCATGAACCGGCCGCTGGTGGCGGTGCGGCCGTTCGCGGGGCCGCCCGAGGCCGCGGCCGTGGCGGAGCAGGCGCACGCGATCATCGTCCAGGACCTCGACTACAGCGACCGGTTCGTGATCGCCGAGGTGCCCGAGGCACTGAAGTCGGGCCCCGTCGCGTTGAGTGCCTGGAACGACCTCGGTGTGGTGTTCCTGGTGACTGGGGAGGCGGAGCCGCTGGGCGACGGCTACCTGGTACGCCTTGCGCTGCACGACGTCCCGTTCGGCACGCTCAAGGAGATCCAGGCGTTCCGCGTGCCGCGGCCGTCGGACGCTGGTTTCCGTATGGCGGTCCATGCGCTCTCCGACGAGCTCGTGCGCTGGATGACCGGTCAGCCGGGAATGGCGGCGTCCCGGATCGCCTTCGTACGGCCGAGCCGTGACGGGGGCGATGAGCTCGTGGTGGTGGACTCGGACGGCGAGAACCTCGAGCGGGTGGCGAGCGCGCCGGTCCTCGTCTCCCCGGCATGGGCGCCGGACGGCAGGCGGCTGGCGTACGCCGAGCTAGTGGACGGCGCGTGGCAGATCGTCGAGCGCGATCTGGAGACGGGCACCAAACACGTCGTGGTGCGCGCGCCGACGGGCGCCGTCAGCGCGACGCCGACGTATACGCCGAGCGGGGACCGCCTGGTCTTCGCGATGCTGTACGGCAACGCGAGCGAGTTCCACGAGTACGACGTCGCACGACGGTGCTGCATGCGGCGGCTCACCCGCAGCTCCGCGGTGGACATTTCCCCGACGTTCTCGCCGGACGGCAGGCAACTCGCGTTCAACTCCAACCGCATCGGTTCGCCGCAGATCTACATCATGCCGGCGGACGGGGGGCCGGCGACGCTGCTGTCGCCGTTCGTCTACGGCGAATCGAGCTACTACACGTCGCCCGAGTGGTCGCCGACGGGGACCAAGATCGCGTTCCACGGGAAGTCGCGGGGCGGCTGGTTCCAGATCATGGTGGCGGACGCCGCGGACGTGGGCGCGCCGGTGAGCCAGGTGACGCAGGAAGGCGAGAACGAGGACCCGAGCTGGGCGCCCGACGGACGGCACCTCGTCTACACGAGCGTGCGCGCGAGCGGCCAGGGGCTGTATGTTGTGGACACCTTCACTGGCCGGGAGCGGCGGGTGGTGTCCCAGGCGGGCGCGAAGGTGCCGGCCTGGTCGCCGACGCTGCGGCGGGCGGCGGAGCTCGCCCTGGCGGGCCGCTGAGGGCCGCGGGCCCGGCGGGAGACCCCACGAGAGGGAGGAGACGCGATGGCGTTGCGGAGGCTGGTTCTGTCGTCGGCCGTGATCGCCGTGGTGGCGCTGGGCGCGTGCTCGAGACGTCAGCCCCCGCCGCAGCCGGCGCAGCAGGTGGATGACGAGGCCGCACGGCGCGCGGAGGAGGAGCGGCGCCGGAGGGAGGAGGAGGAGGCTGCGCGCCGCGCGGAGGAGGAGCGGCGCCGCGCCGAGGAGGAGGCGCGGCGTGCGGCGGCGGAGGCGCGCAACATCCTGGTGGAGATGGTGCATTTCGACTTCGACCGCTCGGACATCCGGCCGGACGCGCAGGCGATCCTCCAGCGGAAGATCCCGATCCTGCGGGCGAACCCCGGTGTACGGATGGTCATCGAGGGGCACGCGGACGACCGCGGCTCGGTCGAGTATAACATCGCATTGGGGCTGCGCCGGGCGAACGCGGTCAAAGAGTACCTCGTGGGCTTCGGGCTCGACCCTTCGCGCTTCGAGACGCAGAGCTTCGGCGAGTCCAGGCCGCTGGATCCCCGCAGCAACGAGGAGGCGTGGGCCAAGAACCGTCGCGCGGAGTTCCGCATCACGGGCGGCGGGGACAACCTGGTCCTCCCGCGGACCTCTCAGTGATCGGAGGGGGAAATGGAGCCGAGCGGCGCGGCGAGAGCGGCTAGGGTGATGGCGCCGCGGACGGGCGCATGGGGCGTCCTTCGAGCGCGCCGTGGCGTCCGCATCGTGGCCGTCGCCCTCCTGGCGATGGCGGGCGCGGCATGCGCCACCAAGCGCGATGTCCGCGATCTGCGGGAGCAGATCGCGGCGATGCAGGCGCGGCAGGATTCGCTGCTCCGGGTCCTCGTGCAGCAGAACCGGGCGCTGATGGACTCGGTGCGGCAGACGCACGAAATGGTGCTGCGGGTTCGCGGCGAGCTGGGCAACCAGCTCGTCCAGGTCGAGCAGCAGCTCATCCAGATCCAGGAGCTGACCGGCCAGAGTCAACAGCAGCTCGCGATCCTGCGGCAGCAGGTGAGCAGCCGAGGCGAGTACTTCGCAGCGCCACCGGAAGGGGCCGGCCGCGACGCCGGCGCGCCGTCTGGATCCGGAACGGAGCCGGAGCAGCTCTACCGCGTGGGGCTGGAGCAACTCCAGCGCGGCAACGCGAGGGTGGCACGGCAGGCGTTCGAGACGATCGTGAAGGATCACCCCACCCACCAGCGTGCGCCCGAGGCGCAGCTCCAGGTGGCGGAGACGTACTACCAGGAACGCAATTACGACGGCGCGCTCCAGGCGCTCGACCGGGTTGTGGAGCTGTTCCCGAACAGCCCTGCGGCGCGCCGGGCCGTGTACAGGGCCGGGGTGATCGCGGAGGAACAAGGGAACCTCCAGCGGGCACGATCCTATTTCCAGCGAGTCGTCTCGGGCTGGCCGGGGTCGGAAGAGGCCGAACTGGCACGCGACAAGCTCAGGCGAATGTCCAACCGCTAGCCGCGGGCCGGACTCGCCGCAGCAGTCTCCGGCGGTTCCATGCGCTGCCCGTACTGTGGAGGAACCGAGGATCGCGTCGTCGACTCGCGCACGAGCCGTGAAGGCCGTGCGGTGAGGCGGCGGCGCGAATGCTTGAGCTGTGCCCGTCGTTTCACGACGTACGAATACGTGGAGCAGCGGCCGCTCCAGGTGCTGAAACGGGACGGGACGTCCGAGCCGTACGAGCGCCGCAAGCTCTTGCGGTCGGTGCGGCTGCCGTGCGTGAAGCGGCCGATCTCCCCCTCGGAGATCGAGGCGATCGTGGACGAGATCGAGGATGAGCTGAGCCGTTTGGGGAAGGAGGAGGTCGAGAGCCGGGTGATCGGTGAAATGGTGATGGAGCGGCTGCGGAAGAGGGACTACGTGGCGTACGTGCGGTTCGCCTCGGTGTACAGGAACTTCCAGGACCTGGACGAGTTCGTGGCGGAACTCACGGATCTGAAGGCGCGGCGGGCGCGACAGGCTTTGAACGAGGACCAGGCCGAGCTCCCTCTCTAGGAACGCCATGAAGCCGAGGTTCTTGCGTGCAGCCAACCAGGAGATGCCGTTCCTGGATCACCTGGAGGAGCTGCGCTGGCGTATCCTCTGGAGCCTCATCGCCCTGGCGATCGGCGCTGTGATCGGCTTCGTCCTGGTCGTGCGCTTCGATGTCCTGGGGTTGCTGGTGGCGCCGATCGAGCCGCTGCTGAACGGCACGCAACTCAAGTATCTCAGCCCCACCGATCCGTTCTTCCTCACGCTGAAGCTGGGCGTCGGCGTGGGTGTGTTGCTGGCCTCACCGATCGTGGTGCAGCAGATCTGGGCCTTCGTGTCTCCGGCGCTGCTGCCGCACGAGCGCCGGGCGATCGTTCCCGCGCTGTACCTGGGACTGGTCCTCTTCTTGGGCGGCGTCGCCCTGGCGTACTTCGTCGTGCTCCCGATCACGCTCGAGTTCATGATGGGGTTCCAGGCACAGAGTCTGGAACAGAACATCACCGTCGGGCACTATTTGTCGTTCGTCGTGCGGGTTCTGCTGGCGTTCGGGCTGGTGTTCGAGCTGCCGGTGGTGATGCTCGTGCTCGCCGCGATCGGGCTGGTGGACTCGCGGATGCTGGCGTCGAAGCGGCGTTATGCGGTGGTCGCTTCGGTGATCCTCGCGAGTGTGATCACGCCAGGCGACTTCGTCGTGCTCACGATCTTCATGATGATCCCGCTCCTCCTGCTGTACGAGCTGAGCATAGGGCTGGCCAAGCTGGTGGAGCGTCGGCGGATGGAGCGAGCGGAGGTGACCGCTTGAGGCATGCCTGGTTGCGCGGTGCCCTGCTGGCCGTGGGTGTGCTGGCGGCGGGAGCGCTGCCGGGCGCGGCGCAGCAGGACACGGCATCGGTGCCTCCCGCCGTGCGGGAGGGCGCGTTGCGCAAGCTCCGCGCGCTGGAGCAGGCGTTGCGGCCGGACTCCGCTGCGGCGTCCGCGGACAGCGGCGCCGTCGCGGGAGACAGCGCGGCCGTGGCGGACAGCGCCGCGGTGGGTGCGCCGGCGTTCCCGCGCCTCGGCGCGCCCCATCGAGACTCCGTGCTGGCTGCGTTGAGGGGGTTGAGTGGCTACACGCTGACGGAGTACGTGGGGACGGGGGCGCGGTTCGCGTCGGACAGCGGCCGGATCGACCTGCTCGGCAGGGCGCAGATCACCCGGGGCACGGAGAGCCTGAGCGCCGACTCGCTGGTGACGTTCAGCGAGACGAGCGGCGTCGTGTGCGGCTACGGCCAGCCGGTGCTGACGGGTGAGGGGCGGCCGGTGCACAGCGAGATGATGTGCTACCACCTCGAGCAGCAGCTCGGGGAGGCGGTGGGTGCGAACACGACGTTCACCCAGGGCGCCAACTGGATCGTGCGCGGCGATCGGGTCTATACGGTGGGGAGTGACCGGGCCTACGTGCATTCCGCCGTCTTCACGGACTGCGACCTGGAGGAGCCCCACTACCACTTCGCGGCGCAGGCGGTCAAGCTCGTGAGCGATGACGTGCTGGTCGCACGCAACGTCACGCTCAACTTCGGTGACGTCCCCGTGTTCTGGCTGCCGTTCATGGTCCAGAGCCTGAAAGAGGGGCGGCGGAGCGGGTTGCTGATGCCGGTGTTCAGCGTCAACGACATCGCGCGCACCAGCGACGGCTACAACCGGCGCATCCAGAACGTCGGCTTCTACTGGGCGATCAACGACTATCTCGGCGCCGAGCTGGCCATGGACTGGTTCAGCAACAACTGGACGGCGCTGAACGGGTCGTTCCAGTTCCGCAACCTGCGGCGGTTCCTCGAGGGGTCGGTGAACCTGAACCGGTACTGGAGGCAGGACGGGCGGAAGGAGCTGACGCTGAACGCGCACCAGAGCTGGCAGCCCACCGAGCGGACGTCGATGCGGATCCAGGCGAGCTATGCGTCGTCGAGCGATTTCGTGCGGCGCAACTCGTTCGATCCACGGGAGCAGACGCGGTCCATCGATTCGAACGGGGGGATCAGCCACCGGCTGGACTGGGGCACGGTGAACGTCAACGTGAGCCGGAGGCAGTACCTGCACGACGGCCGGGTGCAGATGACGCTCCCGTCCATCGGCCTGAGCGTGAACAACATCACGTTGTTCCCCGCTGCGCCGAGCGAGGCCCGCTGGTACAACAACGCGACGTGGGTGGGCAGCGTGAACGGGAGCATGAGCTTCCTGGACGTGAACGACACGCTCCCGAACCAGCGGGACGCCACGGCGCGGAGCGTTTCTGCGGACAGCCGGTTCACACTGGGCAAGTTCTCGTGGAGCCAGCGGTTCAGCTTCAACCAGGACATCCAGCACGCCAAGCCGGATCGGGACCCGACGGACACCATTCCCGGCCTGCCCCGGGAGGCGACGGACCGGATGAACTGGTCCACCGAGCTGCGGTTCCAGCAGCGATTGATCGGCACCAGCACCTTCGAACCCGGGTTGTCGTTGCAGGGTGACGTGCTGCGGTCGACGGCGACGAACCACGAGCTGCTGGCCGGGCCGACGCGCCTGGCCTTCAGCGCGGGGGTGCGGTCGGACGTGTACGGCTTCTGGCCCGGGTTCGGGCCGTTCTCGCGGATCCGGCACAAGCTCACGCCTTCCGTCCGGTACTCGTACTCGCCGGCGCCGACGGTGACGGACCGGCAGCGGGAGGTGTTCGGTGCGCCGAACGTGCGGGAGCAGAACCGGATCGAGATCGGGCTGAACCAGACGTTCGAGGCGAAGTATCGGGAGTCGGGAGAGGCGGTGCAGGACCCCTTGGCCGCGGACACGTCGATGGCGCGGAGCGGCGAGCCGATCGAGTTGCCGCAGGCGCGGCGGATCACGCTGCTGGCGCTGTCGATGAACGCGGTGGCGTACGACTTCGTGAAGGCGAAGAGGGATCACCGCGGGCTGGAGACGGAGCAGCTCACGTTCTCGGTGAACTCAGACCTGCTACGTGGTTTCCAACTGAGCGTGGGCACGCACCTCTTCCGGCCGGACGACAGCAGGCCCGGCGGCCGCGCGTTCGACATGCACTTGAGCAGCGTGAACGCGTCGTTCTCGCTCGACCACAACTGGTGGTTGTTCCGGCTGCTGGGGATCGGCCGAGGGGCGGAGGAGCCCGCAGCGGCGCCGGCCGACGTCCCGGTGGACACGATGTCGGTGGACGAGCCGGGGGATCCGCGGCTGGGGCTCATTGGCGGCCCGCCGCGGGCGCCCGCACAGCCCCGCCGGCGCGGCGCCGCCGGCACGTGGAACGCGTCCATCAACTACAGCTTGACGCGGCCGCGGCCCACGGCGGGAGGGACGTCGGTGGAGGCCAGTCAGTTCCTACGGGCGAACCTGACGCTCCAACCGACGGAGCATTGGAGCCTGCACTGGAACACGAGCTACTCGATCACGGACGGCGAGTTCGTGGACCACTACCTCACGCTGACCCGCGATCTGCACGACTGGGAGGCGAACTTCGACTTCAGCCGCGGGCTCAACGGCAACTTCACCTTCCAGTTCCGGGTCCGCTTGCGGGCGAATCCCGACATCAAGGTGGACTACGAGCAGCGTGGTCAGCGACCGGTCCCCGGCATGTAGGCGGGAGCCGACGGCGGCCGGCCACCGGGCCGGCCGCGCGCGACCAACACCGCAGTGGCGTGGGCGGGTCGCGCCTCGGCGCAGTCTCGTCCGGGAGCGCGCCGGCCGGGGACGGCGACTCCGCTGCACGCCCACCACTCCCGCGCGACCGCGCCGGTGCCTGCGCCCGCGGTACGCGGCGGGTCACACCGCAACCCTCCGTGAGCCATGAGCGACATTCTCGAGATCCGCGGCAGCGGCCTGACGCTGGAAGACGTGGAGCGGGTGGCGGGGCCTTCATCGCCGCAGGTCCGGCTCGCCGAAGCGGCCCGTGTCCGGGTCGAAGCTGCGCGGGCCGTGGTCGAGCGTGCGGTGAGGGAGGGCCGCGTGGCGTACGGGATCACGACGGGGTTCGGCGCCCTGTCGGACGTCGTCATCCCCGTGGACCGGATCCGCGAGCTCCAGGTCAGCCTGATCCGAAGCCACGCAGCGGGCGTGGGGCCGGCGCTGCCCGAGGACGAGACGAGGGCGGTCGTGCTCTTGAGGGCGAACGTGCTCGCGCTCGGCCACTCGGGCGTGAGGCCCTCCATCATCGAGCTGCTGCTCGAGCTGTTGAACCGGCGGGTGCACCCCGTCATCCCGTCGCGGGGCAGCGTCGGCGCGTCCGGAGATCTCGCCCCCCTCTCCCACCTCGCCCTGGTGCTGATCGGCGAGGGGAAGGCTGCCTATGACGGCGCCGTGCTCCCGGGCGGCGAGGCGTTGCGCCGCGCGGGGCTGGAGCCGGTGGTGCTCGAGGCGAAGGAGGGGCTGGCCCTGAACAACGGCACGCAGGTCCAGACGGGGATCGGCGTGCTGGCGTTGCTGAGGGCGGAGCGCGCGCTGGAGACCGCAGAGGTGGCGGGCGCCATGAGCCTCGAGGGGCTGCGCGGGACGCCGGACGCGTTCGACCCGGCGCTCCATGCCGTGCGGCCGCACAAGGGGCAGGTGGCGAGCGCTGCGCGGCTGCGGGTCCTGCTGGAGGAGTCCGAGATCCGGGAATCCCACCGGTACAACGATCCGCGGGTCCAGGACGCGTACTCGCTCCGCTGCATGCCGCAGGTCCACGGCGCCGCCCGGCAGGCGCTCGCGTACGTGCGCGAGGTGCTCGAGGTCGAGATCAACAGCGCGACGGACAACCCGCTGATCTTCCCGGAGGAAGGCCGCATCCTGAGCGGTGGCAACTTCCACGGCCAGCCGGTCGCCCAGGCGCTGGACCTCCTGGCCATGGCGTGCGCCGATCTGGCGAGCATCAGCGAGCGTCGCCTGGCGCGGCTCGTGGATCCGGCTCTGTCCGGCCTCCCCGCGTTCCTGACGCTGGACCCGGGGGTGAACTCGGGGCTGATGATGGCGCAGATCGTGGCGGCGTCGCTGGTGAACGAGCTGAAGCTCCGAGCGAACCCGGCGAGCGTGGATTCGATCCCAACGGACGCGAACAAAGAGGATCACGTGTCCATGGGCGTGGCGGCGGCGCTGAAAGCACGCGAGGCGGTCGAGATGCTCGAGACGGTGCTGGCGCTGGAGCTGATCGCCGGTGCGCAAGCGCTGGAGTTCCTGCGGCCGCTCCGGCCCGGCCGTGGTGTGCAGCGGGCGTACGAGCTGGTCCGTGCGGACGTGGCGCCGCTGGACAAGGACCGCGAGCTCTCCGACGACATCGCCACAGTGGCCGCGCGCATCCGTGCCGGCGCCTTCGCCCGTCTCTGGGAGACCGAATGAAGGAGGGCCCATGCAGGTCACGCTGTTCACGGGCGCGGCGGAGGTCGTGACGGGTGAGTCCACCGGTCCGGACGGCATCCGGACCGGCGTGGCCGTCGCGGTGCGGAACGGGACCATCGCGGCCATCGGCGCCGAGGCCGAGTTGGCGCGGCGGTTCCCCGGCGCGCAGCGCGTGGACTGCAGCGGCTGCGTCATCACGCCGGGCTTCGTGGACTCCCACACGCACGCCGTCTTCGGCCGCTGGCGCGCGGATGAGTACGCGCTCAGGGCGCGGGGCGCGTCGTACATGGAGATCGCACGGCGCGGCGGAGGCATCCTGGCGTCGGTGCGTGACGTCCGGGCGCGAGATGAGGACGAGCTGGTCGAGCTGACACGCGTGCGTCTCGAGACGATGCTGAGGTCCGGGACCACCACCGCGGAGATCAAGAGCGGCTACGGCCTCCGCACCGAGGACGAGCTGAAGCTGCTCCGGGTGGTGCGGCGGCTGGCGGAGGAAGGCCCCATGGACCTGGTGCCGACGTTCCTCGGCGCCCACGAGGTGCCGGACGAGTACCGTGGCCGCACGGACGCATACGTGGAGGTGGTCGTCCGGGAGATGATCCCGGCCGTCGCGGCGGAGCGGCTGGCGGTGTTCTGCGACGTCTTCATGGAGCCCGGGGTCTTCGACGGCAAGCAGGCGCGGCGGATCCTGGAGGCCGGCCTGGAGCACGGCCTCGTTCCGAAGCTGCACGCGGACGAGCTCGAGCCCTCGGGGGGGGCCGAGCTGGCCGCCTCCCTGGGCGCCGCATCGGCGGATCACCTGGGTTGCGTGAGCGATGCCGGGATCGACGCGCTGGCCGCCGCCGGCACGGTGGCGACGCTCCTCCCGGCGACGCTGTTCTTCCTCGGCAAGCGTTCGTATGCGCCGGCGCGGACGCTGATCGAACGCGGCGCCACGGTCGCGCTGGCCACGGACTTCAACCCGGGCTCCGCGCCGTCGCCCCGGATGCCGCTGGTGCTGACGATGGCGTGCTCGCAGATGGGCATGGAGCCGCTGGAGGCGTTGGTGGCGGCGACGGCGGGCGGGGCGCGCGCGCTGCGGCTCGAGGACGGCCGGGGCCGGATCCGGGAGGGGGCGCCGGCGGACCTGCTGGTGTGGGAGACGTCCGATCACCGGGAGATCCCGTACCGGTTCGGCGAGGATCTGCTGGCCGGGGTGTGGAAGCGGGGGGTACGCGTGGCGTGAGCGGCTTGTGAGGGCCCGTAACGGCTCTTATTTTGAGGCCAGCGACCGCGCGGGTCCGCGAGGCCGTTCGCGAGGGAGGGCGGCGAGCGCGGCGACCCGACGTGTTCTTGCAGGTGTGGCCTCACGCCGGCGCACACCCGACGGCAGGGGCGACCTGCCAGTGTGCATGGCGGTCGCATCCGGCCTGGACCGACCTCTCCCCGGGCGTCCACGACAGGACACGGCCGAGACCGCCGGTGAGATCCGCGCATCCGGCGGCGGGTTCTGCGGGCTGCGCGCTCTCGTCTCTGGCCTTCCACATTACATTGTGGAGCAATCCTGACTCCGATGACCCTGGTCGGCACGCGAGCGACGCCGCCCCTGGCGGAGGCCACCCCGATCTCCTCGTGCGAATGAAATGAAGCCGATCGTCAAGCTGAAGGACCAGGCGCGCCTGCACGAGCAGCGAGAGGAATGGGAGCAGGCGATCCAGCTCTATCTCCAGGTGCTGCGTGCGGGAGACGAGCGGGAGGGGGAGACGGAGCTGGCCCTGTACAACCGGGTGGGCGACCTCTACCTGCGGCTGGGGCGTGTGGAGGAAGCGGTCCGCTACTACGAGCAGGCGGCGGACAGGTACGCGGACTCGGGATTCTACAACAACGCGATCGCGCTGTGCAGCAAAGCGCTGCGGAGCATGCCGGGGCGCTCCGAGCTGTACCTCCGGCTCGGACGGCTCTGCGCCACGCAGGGCTTCAAGGTGGACGCGCGGCGCTGGTTCCTCGAGTACGCCGAGCAGATGTTGCGGGCCGGCGATGCGGAGAAGGCGTTCGAGGCGCTCCGGGAGCTGGCCGATTCGGTTTCGGATCCCGAGGTGCGCGAGCTGGTGGCGCGGCAGCTCGCCGCGCATCGCGGGCGGGAGGAAGCGCTGGCCGAGTACCGGCGGGCTTATCCAGAACGCGTGCGGGCGGGGCAGCACGCCGAGGCCGAGGCGCTCCGCGCGGAAGTGCGCGAGCTGGACCCGGCGCTGGATCTCGCGGCGGAAGGGGTGACGGCGGCCGAGGCCGATGGTGTGACCGCGGCCGAGCCGCCCGCAGCGGCGCCCGAGTGGGCGGCCGCCGAGGCCCCGGTCGCGGAGGGGCTGGTGTTCGAGCCGCTGGTGCCCGGCGAGCCGCCGCCTTCCGAGCCCACGGCAGAGCCGGACGTCGTGGAAGGCCTGACGCTCATCTCCGCTGCGGGCGCGGCGGGGATCGACGACGACCTGGCGGACGCGAACGAGACGGAAGCCGCGCCGCTGCCGCTGCTCGATCTGGGAGAGGACGAGCCGCTGGGCGCGGCGCCGTTCGCGCCCGGGGCGCCGGCGCCCGCCGTGGAGGTGCCGGACCTCGCCGCCGATGTGCCGGGCTCCGGGGCGCCGGCGCCCGCGACGGCGGCGCCGGAGCCCGTCGCCGTCGGACCGGCGGCTCACGCGGATGAGCCAGCGTCTACGCCGGAGGCGCGGGCGCAGGCCGCTGCGGACGCGGCGCTCCAGCGGGCCCGGGAGCTGGTGGCCCTGGGTCGGACGGCGGAAGCGGTGCAGGAGCTGGACGCGGAGCAGCGGCGGCTGGCGGACGCGGGACACCTCGAGGCCGCGCTGCGCGTGGTGGACGAGGTGGTCCGGCTGGATCCCGACCACGTGCGCGCGCAACAGGACCGGGTGGAGTACTCGTTCCGGCTGGAGCTGAACGACCGCCTGGTGGGCGACTACCTGGATCTGGCGGCGAGTCTGGAGCGAGCCGGCTCCACGGACCGCGCCGCGTCGATCTACCGGCGGGTGCTCGATCTCGATCCGGCCAACCCGGTGGCCCGGGCCGCGCTGGCGCGGGGTTCGACGGGGGGTGGAGCGCCATCGGTCCCGGTGGACGACTACGTGGACCTCGGGGAGCTGCTGCGAGCGGAGGGCCTGGAGCCGGAAGAGACCACGCGGTTCGTCGTTCCCGAAGAAGAGCCGACCGGCGACGAAGAGCAGGATTTCGCCGAGATGCTCGCCCAGTTCAAGGCGAAGCTCGCGGAGCACGTGCCCGCGGACGACGTCGCGAGCCACTACGATCTCGGCCTGGCCTTCAAGGAGATGGGCCTCATTGACGAGGCGATCGCGCAGTTCCAGACGGCGCTGCGGGCCGGGCGCGCCCCGCTCAAGGTGTACGAAGAACTGGGCCACTGCTTCGTGCTGAAGGAGCAGTACAACGTCGCCATCAAGGTGTTGTCGAAGGCCCTGAGCCTCCCGTACGAGGACGAGACGGAGCTGCTCGGCGTGTACTATCACCTGGGGCGGTGCTACGAGGAGCTGGGCCGTCCGGAGGAGGCGCGGGACGCCTACGAGCGGGTGCTCGGCGTGGACATCAACTTCCGCGACGTCGCCGCGCGCCTCGCGCGCCTTTGACAATCGGCAGCGCAGGGGTTAGCTTGGGCGCCGCTTTCACCCATACCAACGTCAGGGAATCGATGCTTCGCACTGCGCTGCCGAAGCTCGTCCAGATCCAGCGGCCCGTGAAGGCGCGGCTCGAGCAGGTGGTCGAGGAGCTGCGCCGGATCGTGCTGGCGGACTACACGCCGATCGACGAGGTCAACGATTATCTGCTCCTGGGCCGCGGGAAGCTGTTCCGGCCGACGTTGCTCCTGCTGTCGAGCGAGGTCGGGGGGCGGCCGAAGCCGGAGGCGGTGACGCTCGCGGCGCTGGTCGAGCTGGTGCACCTGGCGACGCTGGTGCACGATGACGCCGTGGACCACTCGGTGCTGCGGCGGGGGATGCCCACGGTGAACGCGCTGTGGAATCACCAGACGGCGATCATCATGGGCGATTACCTCTACAGCCGGTCGGTGACCGAGCTGGCGCTGCTGGGCCGGGTGGAGTGGGTCCGCGTGCTGGCGCGGGCGGCGAACGAGATGAGTGTGGGGGAGATGCGCCAGCTCATGGCCGCCGACGCGCTGAATTTCACGGAGGCGGAGTACTACCGGCTGATCGCGTGCAAGACGGCGTCGCTCATGTCGGCGGCGTGTGAGATGGGGGCGTTGGCGGGGGACGAGACGTTCCGGGAGACGCTGGCGCGGTTCGGCCATTTCCTGGGGATGGCGTTCCAGATCGCCGACGACGTGCTGGACTACACGGAAACGGAGGCGGTGACGGGGAAGCCGTCGGGGCACGATCTCCGGGAGCACAAGGTCACGCTGCCGTTGATCGCGGCGCTCTCGGTCATGGACAGCGCTGCGCGCAAGGAGATCGAGGCGTTCTTCGCGGAGGTCGAACCATCGGACGAAGGCATCAGCCGGGTGGTGGAGCTGGTGCGCGAGCACGGTGGTATCGAATATGCCCGGCGGCGGGCGGAGGGGTACGGGGCGAGGGCGGCGGCTGCGCTGGAGTCGCTCCCGCCCAGCGAGGCGACGGAGGCGCTCCGTGATGCGGTGGCCTATGCCGTGGATCGAGAGCGGTAGGGATCCGGAACCCGGGTCGAGTGGGACGGTAACAAGATGATCGGGCCGCGGAGGCGTAGTCTTGCACGGCTCGTCTGGGCGGCGGTCGTCGGCCTCTTCCTGGGCGCGCTGTTCACCCAGTTGGCGACGGCGTACCTGCCGGAAGGCGCGACGCGGCGGTTCCTGACGACGACCGTCTCGGCTTCGATCGGGCCCCTGGGAGTGGATCTGATCGCGGTGGCGTTCGCGATCGGGCCGCTGACGATCAACCTGAACGCGCTGAGCGTGGTCGGGATCCTGATCGTGGCGTACGTCGTCCACGTCTGGCTCTAGCGCAGAGAGGAGGGGAAGTATGCCGTTCGGCCTGGGCGTCGGGGAGCTCCTGCTGATCTTCGCGGTGCTGCTGCTCGTCTTCGGGGCGAAGCGGCTGCCCGAACTGGGTGGGGCGTTGGGCAAGGGAATCCGGGAGTTCAAGAGCTCCCTCAGGGAGATCGAGGGCGAGTTGACGCGGCCCGTGGACCCGGTTCGGGAGCTGAGGCCGCCGACGTCGACTCCGCAATCCACCGCCAGCGCCGCTCCCGCCGACGGCGACGCCCAGAAGCCGCAGGGGTGAGTCGACGACGCTGCGCGGGCGGTCGGCTGGACCGCGGGTCGAGCGAGAAGAGAGCCCCCGGTGACTCGAGCGTCACCGGGGGCTCTCCGTTTCGGGGCCGTGGCGCCGCAGGCCGATCAGAGCGTGGCCGCGTCCGCCGAGCGGAGCACGGCCTCACGGTTGTCCCGGATGCGGGCGCGGCTCCTGAGGTCGGCCAGGAACCGGCGGACCCGCTCCTGCTCGAGGCCAGCGGTCAGCCGGGCCCGGAGGAACTCCTTCTGCTCTTCGAACTGGGCCCGGTCCGCGTCGCGGCGCTCCAGCACCTCGATGATGTAGAGGAGGCCGTCCACCTCCACCAGCCCGCTGGTCTGACCCGGCCGGAGGCCGAACGCGGTGCCGATAGCGGCGTTCGCCCGACCCAGACCCGGGACGTAGCTCGTCCGCGTGAACGGCCCGGCCTCGAGCACTTCCAGCCCCGCCGCCTCGGCGACCTCCTGGAGGGACCGGCCGGCGCGGATGAGGTCCACGAGCTCCTGGGCGCTGGTCCGGGCGCGCTCGAGCTTCTTCTGGGCCACAAGCCGGGCGCGGATCGTGGGCGTGGCCTCCTCGAGGCTCAGGACGCCGGCCGGCGTCCGTTCCACCAACTCGAGCATGTAGAAGGCGGTGCTGGTCTCGAAGAGCGGGCTCACTTCACCCGGCGAGGCCTCGCCGAAGGCCCACTCGGCGCCCTCGACCAGACGCTGTCCGAGGGACGGGTCGAACGGCAGCTCCTCGTTCAGCGTGATCTGCCGCGGCGCGGGGAGGCCGAGCGCCTGGGCCGCCTGCTCCAGCGAGAGGCGCTGCCCGAGGGCCTCGAGGGAGTCGGCGGTTTCGAGGAGCGCCAGCTCGCTCTCGCTGGTCCGCTCGATCGGGATCAGGATGTGGTGGGCCGCGGCGGAGTCCGCGTCGCGGCGGTCCACCCGGATGAGGTGGAACCCGAAGACGGTCTGGACCGGCTCGCTGACGCGGCCGATCGGGAGGGACCAGACCGCCTCATCGAACGGGCCGATCAGCTGGTTGCGGCGGAACGTGCCGAGGTCGCCGCCCCGGGCCGCCGAGCCGCTGTCCGCGGACTCGCGCCGGGCGACCTCGGCGAAGTCGGCCCCGTCGAGGATCTCCTGCCTGACGGCGCGGGCCCGTTCGAGCGCCGCGGCCGTGTCGGCAGCGGTGGGCGCCTTGGAGAGCGCCAGGATACGGACCACGGCCCTGCCCGGACGCTCGAACTGCTTGCGGTTCGTCCGGTAGTACGCCTCGATCTCTGATGCGGAGACCGAAACGGCCTCGTCGGGGACGGCGACGCTGGGATCGATGGCGAGGTAGCGCACGCGCACGGAGTCGTGCTGATCGCGCCACAGGCGCCAGAGCTCGCCGTCCGGGACGTAGGTACCGGCCGCGAGCTGCTGCATCAGCTTGCCCTGCGGGATCCGCTCCCGGTAGTAGGCCTCGAGCTGGAGCAGCAGCTGGTCGTTGACGACGGGGGAGGCCAGGAACTCGTGATACTTCTGGAAGTCGAACTGGCCGTCCGTCTGGAACATCTCGTTCTCGTAGAACTCGGGCGGCGGTGCGAAGCGCACGGCCTGGACGATCTCGTCCCGCGTGACGGTGATCCCGCGGCGCCGCAGCTCCTGGCGGATGAGCGTCTGCATGACGAGCTGCTCCCACGCCGCGTCCTCGATCTCGCGGGCTTCGGCGGACGTGATGGGCTCGGAGGACTCCGCCTGGCGCTGCGAATAGAGGTTCTGGTAGACGGACCGCCACTGCTCGAAGGTAATGGGCTCGCCGTTGACACGCCCGAGCTCGCCGCCGGTCAACTGGGCGCTGCTCCGGCCCGTGAGGTCCATCCCCCACTCGAGGACCATGAGAGCGACGAAGGCCAGGATCGCGACGAGGATGATCGCCTTCGTCTTGTCGCGGAGTTGCTGCATCATATGGCCGCTTCTCCCGCCGCCAGACAGACGCGTGGAAACAGGTGCCGGACGAAAATCAATAAGCTAAGCGCCGGCCTTCGGGGATTCAACCCGAAGGGGGGACGGAGGTTCCGGCCGGTCGGCGGAGTGCGTTGACATGGGCCCGGAGGGGGGCCTATTTTGCTTCGTTCATCTCTCCCCACAAGCCGCTTGCGTTCCTGGAGCTGCGCTGATGGCCGATCCCCGCGGTGCGGAAATCGCAAAACTCGAAGCGCTGTTCGCGGCGAACCCCAACGGCCGGGTCTTCGCGCACCTGGCCGAGGCGTACCGGCGCGCGGGTGAGCTGGAGCGTGCGCGGGCGCTTCTGGAGGCGGGGCTGGAGCGGCATGCGGACTACGCCAGCGCGCACGTGGTGCACGGCCGGGTGCTGCTGGACCTGGGGCGGGAGGCGGAGGCGGAGGCGGCGTTCCGGCGGGTGCTGGGGCTGGATCCGGAGAACCTGGTGGCGCTGAGAGCGCTGGGCGATCTGGCGCGGCGTGCGGGCCGCGCCGCCGAGGCGCTCGGCTACTACGAGCAGCTCCAGTCGCGGGACCCGTCCAGCGAGGAGCTGGAGGCGATCATCGCCGAGCTGAGGGCCGTCGTGGCGGCGCAGCCGGCCGGGGGCGGAGAGTGGGGCCCGGCGGTCGGTGGCGGAGATGCGGAGCCCGCGGCGGGCTTCGCCTCCGGCTTCGACGGCGCGTGGTCGGACGTCGCGGGGGGGGCGGAGGCCAGCGTCGAGGGTTCCGCGGCGTCGGCGGCAGAGGCGGCGGACCGGTCGGAAGAGCCGGCGGCCTCCGGCTTCGAGGTGACGGCGGCGTCCGAGCCGGAGGAGCCGGACGTGTTCGGCGTCGAGCCCGCCACGGAGCCGGGAGACTGGGCGGCCGCAGCGGAGGACTCCGGGCCGTCGGCCGTGCCGGAGGCCGGAGCGCTCGCGGATCCGGCGGACGCGGCGCCGGTGGCACTGGACGCCGAGTTCTCCGTCCCGCCCGAGTCGGTGGAGGCTGCGCCGCTCGGGGCCGAAGAGCGGGCACTGGAGGTCTGGGCCGACGAGGGGGGCGCTGTGTCCGCGGAGGAGGGGGCACCGTCCGATGACCTGTCGCCAGCGCCGGACGCGGCTGCGGCGGCCCTGTCCCGTGGCGAGACCGGGCCGGACGGAGTGGCGTCCGAGCTGGCTGCGCCGGTGGAGGCGGCTCCGGAACCCGCTGCGGAAGACGTCGTCGCCGGTCCTGCGGCTCCGCCGGCGTGGCAGGCGCAGGAGCCGGAGGAAGTCGGCGGCCCCGTCGGGGAAGGGCCCGCGACCGAGGGCGGCACGGTCGGGGCGGAGGCGCCGGAAGCGGTGGAGGCGCCGGAAGCGGTGGTGGAGGAAGTGGAGCCGTTCGCGTTCGACGCCTCGGGCGGCGTGGGGGGCGTCCATGGTGTGGCCCCCGGCGAGGCGGCGGAGGAGGCGGCGCCCGAGCTCGTGCTGGACGAGGATCTCGAGATCCGGATCGAGTCGCTCTCTGCGGTCCCGAACGCCACGCATTCGCTCCTGTTCGAGGACGAGTACGCGGATCCGGAGTCCGCGGCGCTCCCGCTCGAAGCCTGGACGCCGTTGCCGGAAGAGGAGCTGGAGGGAGTGGGGGGCGGCGGCTCCGGTGACGCCGGCGCCAGTGGATTCGAGGCCGCGGGGGCACCGGCGGGCGAAGCCGGCGACTCGCCGGTGGTCGAGGAAGCTGGACCGCTGGGGAGCGAGGCGGCTGGAGCGGCGCTGGGCGAGGCGGCGGGATCGCCGGCGAGCGAGGATTGGGCCGGAACACCGGTGGGCGAGGCGGCGGAGCCGGCCGTGGCCGACGAGTCGGCCGTTGTCGCGCCTGCGTCGACCGAGCCAGAGGTGACGGCTGCGGCCGCCGGCGGGGCGGAGGCCGGTGTCGAAGGGGCGGACGTGGCGGCCCTGCATGCTCCGCCGGCGTCGATGTCGGTCGCGGCGGCGGGCGTGGAGGCCGCTGCGGAGCCGCTCGAGGGCGAGGTGGTCACGGAGACGCTCGCCGACCTCTACCTCGACCAGGGGCTGTTCGAGCGGGCCGCGATCATGTACCGGCAGCTCCTGGAGAGTCGGCCCGGGGACGCGCGGCTGGAGGCGCGGCTGCGGGAGGCGGAGGCCCGGCTGGGTGGCACGGCCCCCGCGGCTGCTGCGGGCTCGGGCTGGGCGGTGGGTGGCCCGGAGGAGGGAGAGGCGGTGCCCGGGCAGGGCGTGGAAGAGGTGGAGGCGGTGTGGACCGGCGGCGCGGGCGCGAACGACCAGGACGTGAGTCCGTACGCGTGGCCGGATGAGGAGGCCGGGCCCGACGCCGAAGTAGACGGCGGCATGACGATCGGGGAGTACCTCGACGCGCTGTTGCAATGGCAGCCGAGCCGGGCCGCAGCACCGGCGCCGGCGGTGCGGTCGGCGGAGCCCGGGGCGGAGGCGGACCGCGGCGGGGACGGGGCGGCGACCGCCGCCCGGGCGGTCGAGGACGATGACGATGACCTGGAGATGTTCCGGGCCTGGCTCCAGAGTCTGAAGCGTTGAGGATCGGGGTTCTGCACGGGCCGAATCTCAACCTGCTCGGGCGCCGTGAGCCGGAGGTGTACGGCCGGGCGACGCTGGAGCAGGCGAACGAGCGCCTCGAGGCGGTGGCTGCCGAGCTCGGGGTCGGGCTGGAGGTGTTCCAGTCCAACAGCGAGGGAGCGCTGGTGGACTGGATCCAGGAGAGCGCCGAGCGGGTAGCGGGCTACGTCGTCAACGCCGGGGGGTATACGCATACCAGCGTCGCGATCCTCGATGCGTTGCTGGGGGTCGGGCGCCCGTTCGTGGAAGTGCATGTGACGAATCCGCAGGCTCGCGAGCCGTTCCGACACCGTTCGCTCCTGGCGCCGCGGGCGGTGGGGACGGTGGCGGGCTTCGGGATCGAGAGCTACGTGCTCGGACTGAGGGGCCTCGTCGCACGGCTCCGGTCGGGCGGGTGAAGCCGCCCCGGGCGTCGGAGCGAGACGGTAGGCGGGGGCAGACTCGGCCGAGCCCATCGAAGGGAGGGGGACGGCATGCCGAAGAGCGGTGAGCAGCCGTCGGATCCGCGGCGGCGATCGGGGACGGGCCGCCGGGTGAAGGAGGCGGCCGGGCGGAGTGGGCGGCCCGCCGCTGCGACACACGGAGAAGATGTGGAATCGGGTGTGGAGGTCTATCGGAACGGGAAGTCTGCACCCGCGCGGGCGATGATCGAGCTGGACTTCTTGCGGGCCCTGGTCGCGGTGGTGGACGAGAGCGGGATCGACTCGCTCGAGATCACGCGTGCGGGCACGCGGATCCGGATCTCGAAGACGCCGACGCCGGTGGTGGCCGCCGGCGCCCCGGCCGTGCCCGGGATGATCCCGCCGATCGCTGCACCGTCGGCTGCAGTGCCGGCCATCCCGCCCGCCCCGCCCGTGGCCGCGCCCCCGGAGGCGCCCGCGGCGGTGCCGGAGGCGGCCCCGGAGCCCGAGCCCGCGCCGGCCCGGGAGCTGGTGGAGGTGAGGTCTCCGATGGTGGGGACCTTCTACAGGGCGCCGGCCCCGGAGGCGCCGCCGTACGTCGAGGTCGGCTCGGTGGTGACGAAGGGGCAGACGCTCTGCATCCTGGAGGCGATGAAGCTGATGAACGAGCTCGAGTCCGAGGTCGACGGGATCGTACGCGAGATCCTCGTCGAGAACGCCGAGCCCGTCGAGTACGGGCAGGTGCTGTTCCGGATCGAGCCGCGCTCCTGAGCCCAATCCGCCCGCCCCTCCCCCGATCGTCCGCGGGGCCCCCCGCGGGCGCGCGCCGCGTTCCGCCGATCGCGGCGGCGCGCGGGGGAGGGGCGGGCGGAGGACGTTCGGGGCGTGATGAGGCGACGACGCATTCCATGTTTCGAAAGATCCTGATCGCGAACCGGGGTGAGATCGCCCTGCGGATCATCCGTGCCTGCAAGGAGCTGGGGATCCGGACGGTGGCGGTGTACAGCGAAGCGGACCGCGACTCGCTGCACGTGCGGTTCGCCGACGAGGACGTGTGCATCGGGCCGCCGCCGGCGCGGGAGAGCTACCTGAACATCCCGCGGATCATCGCGGCGGCAGAGGTGACCGGAGCGGACGCGATCCACCCGGGCTACGGTTTCCTCGCGGAGAACGCAGAGTTCGCGGAGATCTGCGAGCACTCGGACATCACGTTCATCGGTCCGACGGCGGAGCAGATCCGGCTGATGGGCGACAAAGCGGTGGCGCGCCGTACGATGGCATCCGTCGGCGTGCCGACGGTGCCGGGTAGCGAGGGCGCGGTGGCGAACGTGGACGAGGGGCTCGAGATCGCGCGCGAGATCGGCTTCCCGGTGCTGATCAAGGCGGCGGCGGGGGGCGGCGGGAAAGGCATGCGCGTGGCGGCGGACGAGGCGAGCTTCGCGTCCCAATTCCAGATGGCCCAGCGCGAGGCGCAGGCCGCGTTCGGCGACCCGTCGGTGTACCTGGAACGCTATCTCTCGCGGCCGCGGCACATCGAGATCCAGGTCCTGGGCGACAAGCACGGGCGCGTGGTGCACCTCGGCGAGCGCGACTGCTCCATCCAGCGGCGCCACCAGAAACTCATCGAAGAGGCGCCCTCGCCCGCCTTGACGCCGGAGCTGCGGCAGGCGATGGGCGAGGCGGCGGTCAGGGGCGCGTCGGCGATCGGCTACGTCTCGGCCGGGACCATCGAGTTCCTGCTGGACGAGGACGGCCAGTTCTACTTCATGGAGATGAACACCCGCATCCAGGTCGAGCACCCGGTCACCGAGATGGTGACGGGCGTGGACCTGATCAAGGAGCAGATCCGGATCGCGGCGGGTGAGCGGATGTCGATCCCGGAAGGCGAGACGCTGAAGCTGCGGGGCCATGCGATCGAGTGCCGCATCAACGCGGAGGACCCGTCGCGCAACTTCCAGCCGAGCCCGGGCACGATCACGATCTTCCATCCGCCGGGCGGTCCGGGCGTGCGGGTGGACACGCACGTGTACGGGGGCTACCGCGTTCCGCCGTACTACGATTCGCTGATCGGGAAGTTGATCGTGCACGGCAACACGCGGGAAGAGGCGCTGGCGCGGATGCGCTTCGCGCTCGAGTCGTTCATCATCGAGGGCGTGCACACGACGATCCCGTTCCTGCTGGAGCTGATCCAGGAGCCGGAGTTCGTGGCGGGCAACGTGGACACGAAGTACCTCGAGCGTCGGATGGCGGAAAGGGCGGCGGCGGGGACGTGAGGATCAACGTGTACTTCACGCCCGCCGAGCTGGGTGCGAGCGACCTGGCGGGGCGGACGGCGGTGGTGATCGACGTGCTGCGGGCGACGAGCACGCTGGTCGAAGCGCTCGCGAACGGGGCGCGCAGCGTCTTTCCCGCGCAGACGACGGACGAAGCCGTACGGCTGGCCCAGGCGTTGGGCCGTGAGGATGTGCTGCTGTGTGGGGAGCGGCGGGGCTTGAAGATCCCCGGCTTCGACCTCGGCAACTCTCCGCGTGAGTTCACGGCAGAGCGTGTCGCGGGGAAGGTTCTCGTGATGTCGACGACGAACGGGACACCCGCGCTGGCGGCGTGCGCGGGTGCGAAGCGGGTCCTGGTCGCGTCGCTGCTGAACCTGGGTGCGGTGGTGGAGGAGCTGGCCGCCGCGGGTGAGGACGTGGAGATCGTGTGCGCGGGACGCGAGAAGCGGTTCGCGCTCGAGGATGCGCTGTGTGCGGGAATGATCGCTGCGGGTTTGCGCTCGCGTCTGGGGCGCGCGCCGCGGACGAACGATGCCGCCTTCGTGGCGTTGGCGCTGGCGCGCCGTGCAGCCGGGCAGCCGGAGCGGTGGCTGGCGCGCTCGGCCGGGGGACGCCAGTTGCGGGAGATCGGGCTCGGCGAGGACGTGGCGTACTGCGCGGCTGTGGACCGGCACGCCGTGTTGCCGAGGCTGAAGGAGCGGCAGGTTTCGCTGTAGGCGCGAGGGCGAGCGGGACATGCTTTCCGAAGCGCAGAGACGGGAGCTGCTGGGCGTCGGGCTTCTGGCGCTCACGGTGCTGCTCGGTCTGAGCCTGGTTCCGCTGTCGCTCCTGGGGGAGGGCGCGGAGGCAGCGTTCCCACGGGGGAACATCATGGGCGGGCTGGGCGCCCTGTTCTCGCGGTGGGGGTTCCGCGCGCTGGGCGCGGGTCTGCCGTTCGTCGTCGTCGTGCCGGCGCTGGCCGGTGCGGGCTGCTTCGGCTGGCTGGAGCGGGAGACGGCGATCCGATGGAGCGCGCTGGCCCTGGGCCTGGCGTTGCTGGTGCCCACGGGCGCCGCGCTGATCCGGCTCGACGGGCGGGACCCGTGGCTGGACGCGGTGCCGCCCGGCGCGGGCTGGGCGGGTGTGGCGCTGGGCGCGCCGCTGTCGGCCGCCCTGGGTCCGATCGGCGCGATGATCGTGCTCGGGTTCCTCTTCGTCGCGTTGAGCGTGGGCACGATCGGGTGGAACCCGGCCCGGGCCGCGGCGGTGGGCGGTTGGCGAGCGGCGCGGCGGCTCGCGAGCGCTGTGCGGCTCCCGCGCCTCCCGGGGCCGGCGCCGCGGCGGCGCCGGCGGGAGCCGGAGCGCCCCGTGGAGCCGTCGGACGAGCCGGCGCCCGCCGTCGCTGTGGCGCCGGCCCCGCCGGCTCTGGAGGAGGAGGAAGAGAAGGAAAAGAGAAAGAAAGAAAAGAAAGAGCAGCGGGCGGAGCGCGGCCGGAAGGCTGCGGCCGAAGCGGAGCCGGTGCTGGAGGACCCGGGGCATCCGGGCTCGGAGGACCTGCCACCGCTCGACCTGCTCACACCGCAGCCGCCGCGCTCCTCATCGCTCAGCGATGAGGAACTGGACCGGCTCGGCCAGGTCGTGATCGACACGCTGCGGACCTTCAAGGTGGAGGGCCGCATCGGCGGGCGTACCACCGGTCCGGTGGTCACCCAGTTCGAGGTCATCCCGGCGCCGGGCGTGAAGGTCAACAAGATCGCGGCGCTGGACGCCGACCTCGCCCTTGCCCTGAAGGCGCCCAGCGTGCGGATCGTCGCACCCATCCCGGGCAAGGGTGCGGTGGGGGTGGAGGTGCCCAACCCCGAACCGGAGGTCGTGATGCTGCGGGACCTGCTGGAGACGGCGGCGTTCCAGCGGAGCCGCGGCAACCTCCCCCTCGCCCTGGGGCGCGACCTCACGGGCAAGCCGTACGTCGCCGATCTCGCCCGCATGCCCCACCTGCTGATCGCGGGCGCGACGGGCTCCGGCAAGTCCGTCTGCATCAACACCATCATCACGAGTCTCATCTACCGCCACACGCCGCGGTCGCTGCGTCTGCTGCTGATCGACCCGAAGATGGTCGAGCTCAGCATGTACCGGGACCTGCCACACCTGCGTCACCCGGTGGTGACCGACCCGAAGGACGCAGCCACCGTCCTGAAGTGGGCCGTGCTGGAGATGGAGCGGCGCTACGAGCTGCTCTCGGAGAACGGCGCGCGCTCGATCCTGGAGTTCAACCGGCGAGTCGAGGCCGGCCAGACGCTGCGACGGGTGCAGCCGGTGGGCGAAGAAGGCGACCCGGACCGGTGGATCTACACGGATGGCCCGCTGCCCTACATCGTGATCGTGGTGGACGAGCTGGCGGACCTGATGCTCGCCGTCCAGGCGGAGATCGAGAAGCCGCTGGCGCAGCTCGCGCAGAAGGCGCGCGCCATCGGGATCCACCTCATCGTGGCGACGCAGCGGCCCAGCGTGAACGTCATCACGGGCCTCATCAAGGCGAACTTCCCGTGCCGGATCGCCTTCCGGGTGAGTTCGAAGGTGGACTCGCGGACGATCCTGGACCAGAACGGCGCGGATGCACTGCTCGGCAACGGGGACATGCTGTTCCTGCCTCCGGGGCAGTCCGACCCGGTCCGGATTCAGGGCGCGTTCCTGACGACGGAGGACACCGAGCGGCTCATGCAGTGGTACCGCGGGCGCGCGGCGGAGCGTCCGGCTGCCGAGGACGACATCCTCGAGGTGGTCCGGGCGCTGGAGGCGGAGCAGGAGAGCGAGGACGCGGAGCTCGCGCTGTTGGAGGAGCGGGACCCGCTGTTCCGTCAGGCGGCCGAGATCTGCATCCAGTTCCGACAGGGTTCGACCTCGCTGCTGCAGCGTCGCCTTCGGATCGGGTACGGCCGTGCGGCGCGGATCATTGACCAGCTCCACCAGGCGGGCATCCTCGGGCCGCCGGACGGCTCGAAGCCGCGTGAGGTCCTGGTGGGGCTGGACGCTCTCGACTCGCTGCTCGGCGAGTGAGCGGGCGGACGCGCCGGCAGCGGACAGGCCGGGCGCAGGAACGGCGGCTCCGGGCACCGTGTACCACCGCGGTGACCGGAGCCTTTGCATGAGCGGACGACCATGAGACGGATCGGTTACGTGGCGGCCGCGGCGGTCGCGGTGGTCGTGCTGGCCCTTGTGGTGGGGCGGCTGGTCTCGGGCGGAGGCGGCGCGCCCGTGACGGCGGCGGACGAATACGCCCTGCGGGAGGGCGGGGCGAGGGGGGAGGCGGGTGCGATCCCGGTGCAGCCGGGGACCGCAACGGAGCCGGTCGACTCGACGGATTCGTTGCCTGCGGCCGGAGCCGCGCCCGCGCCCGAACCCCGACCCGCCGTGCAGCCGTTGCCCGCCGCGCAACGGTCATCCGGCGCGCATCCCGCGCCCTCCGCGGGGCCCGGACGCGGTGACGAGGCCTCAGCGGGGGGGGAGAGCAGCAGCGAGCGGAGCCTTCCGCAGGAGGATGCCGTGACGATCCTGCGGCGCGCCGCCGACGCATACGCGGACGTGGAGACCATCTCCGCCGCGTTCACACAGCGGCTCCAGAACCGCCTGCTCCGGACGGATGCGTTGAGCCGCGGACGTCTGTACCAGCGCCATCCCGACCGTTTCCTCATGCGCTTCGAGGAGCCGGCGGGGGATGTGATCGTGAGCGACGGCCGCTACTTCTGGCTGTACTACCCGAGCGTGGACTCGCTGCAGGTGATGCGCGCGCCGGTGGGCGCGGAAGGGGCGAGCGGCGTGGACCTGCGCAGCCAGTTCGTGGGCGATCCGGTGGCGCGGTTCGATGCGACGCTGCACGGCATGGAGGCCGTGGGCGGCCGCGATGCGTACCTCCTGACGCTGGTGCCGAGGCAGCGCCAGGGCTACCAGCGGCTGCGGGTCTGGGTGGACGCCCGCGACTACCTGGTGCGGCGCTTCGAGATCACGGAAGAGAACGGCAACGTGCGGCTGATCGAGCTGCACGACCTCCAGATCAACCGGGCGCTGGCTGACGACCTCTTCCGCTTCACGCCGCCGCCGAACGCGCGGATCGTGGACCGCGGCTGAAGCGCAGGATCGTGGGACGGCCCGGCTGCGTTGAAGGGCTGCCGGGCCGCACGTATATTCGGCGCCCTCACCGGCTCGAATTCCCGGAACTCCCGAGCATGACTCGACCGAGTCGTACCAGCCGCTCCCTCCCCGTGTTGAACCCGCCGGCCCCGGGGCCGACTGTCGCGGCCGCGGCGAACGGCGCGCGCATCGCAGTGGTCACGCTGGGCTGCGACAAGAACACCGTGGACAGCGAACGGATGCAGGCGTGGCTGGCCGGCGCGGGCGCGCGCGTGGGCGAGGAGGTGGACGGCGCGGATGTGGTGATCATCAACACGTGCGGCTTCATCGACATCGCGAAGGAAGAATCCATCGAGGCCCTGCTCGACGCGGCGCGGCTCAAGGCAGAGGGGCGGGTGAAGGCGGTGGTCGCCACGGGCTGCCTGGTGCAGCGCTACAAGGAGGAGCTGGCCGCGGAGCTGCCGGAGGTGGACCTGTTCCTCGGCCTGACGGAGGCGGGGCGCATCGTCGAGGAGCTGCGTGCGCGAGGCTTCCTGGACACCAGCGCTGCGGTCGTGCCGATGATGGAGCGGCCGCTGCGGCTGCTCTCACGGCGGCGGAGGCACACATCGTTCCTGAAGATCAGCGAGGGTTGCGACCACGCGTGCGCGTTCTGTGCGATCCCGCTGATGCGGGGCAAGCATCGTTCGGTGCCGATCGAGCAGCTCGTGCGCGAGGCACAGGAACTCGAGGCGGCGGGCGTCGTCGAGCTGGGGCTGATCAGTCAGGACACGACGTGGTACGGGCGGGATCTCGCGCGGCACGCAGCGGACACCACGGCCACTCCACCCCTTTCCGGTCACGCTGCCGACGGAGAGGACGGATTCTTCGTGGGGCGCCCGTTTGCGCGCATGGCGGGCGTGGACGCGACGCTGCTGGGGAACACGGCGGCGCATGCCCCCGCGTCTCCGGTGAGCGGGAACGGCGGGCGTGAGCGGGGTGGGCCGCGGACCGGCCGTCTATGCGAGCTGCTGGAGGCGCTGCTCCGGGAGACGGCGATCCCGTGGTTCCGGCTGTTCTACATGTATCCGTCGGGCATCCAGCGGGACCTGGTGGAGCTGATGGCCCGGGAGCCGCGCATCGTGCCGTACCTGGACATGCCGATCCAGCACGGTTCGGACGCGGTGCTCAAGCGGATGCGGCGGCCCGAGCGCCGCGCCACGATCCTCGAACGTGTGCGGTGGCTGCGCGAGGCGGTGCCGGACCTGGCGCTGCGGACGACGGTGATCGTCGGCTTCCCGGGAGAAACGGAGGCGGACTTCGAGGCGCTGCTCGAGCTGCTCGAAGAGGTCCGGTTCGACCATGTGGGCGCGTTCGCGTACTCGGCGGAGGAGGGCACGCCCGCAGCGGAGATGCCGGACCAGGTGCCGGACGAGGTGAAGCGGGAGCGCCTGGAGCGGCTGGAGGAGGTGCAGCGCGGCATCACGCTGGAGCGGAACGAGGCGCAGATCGGGCGGGAGCTGGTGGTGCTCGTGGACCGGAGCGCTTCGGAAAACGGTGCGGGGGTGGCGGTGGGCCGCTCCACCCGCGACGCCGTGGAGGTGGACGGCGTGATGCTGATCCGCGGCGCCCCGGATGTGCGTCCCGGCGAGTTCGTGCGCGTGCGCGTCACCGGGGCGGACGAGCACGAGCTGACGGGCGACTTCGTCGAGAAGGTGCGATGATCGAGGTGGCGAGTGGCGAGCGGAGCGCGGCGTTGTTCGAGCGCGCCCGGCGGCGGATCCCGGGGGGAGTGAACTCGCCGGTCCGTGCATTCCGCGCGGTGGGCGGCGAGCCGTTCTTCGTGGGCCGTGCCGCGGGTGCGCGGCTCCAGGACGTGGACGGGCGCGAGTACGTGGACTACGTGCTGAGCTGGGGCGCGTTGCTGCTGGGGCACGCGGACCCGGCAGTGCAGCGCGCGGTGGCGGAGGCGGCGGCGCGCGGCACGAGCTACGGGGCGCCGTGCGCGCTGGAGGTGGAGCTGGCAGAGGCCGTGGCGACGCTGGTGCCGTCCGTCGAGATGGTGCGGTTCGTCAACAGCGGCACGGAGGCCACGATGTCGGCCGTGCGCCTCGCGCGCGCCGCGACGGGACGCGACCGCGTGCTCAAGTTCGCAGGCTGCTACCACGGCCACGGGGACAGCTTCCTGGTGCAGGCGGGCAGCGGCGCGGCCACGCTGGGGCTGCCGGACTCGCCGGGCGTGCCGGCCGCGCTGGCCGCATTGACGCTCAGTGTGCCGTTCAACGACGGCGAAGCGGTGGAGGCCGCGTTCCGTCAGTGGGGCGACGAGATCGCCTGCGTGATCGTGGAGCCGATCGTGGGGAACGCGGGGTTCATCCCGCCCGCCCCCGGGTTCCTGGAGCTGCTCCGGCGTGTGACGCGCGAGCACGGCGCGCTGCTCATCTTCGACGAGGTGATGACGGGGTTCCGGGTGGCAGCGGGCGGAGCGCAGGAGCGTTTCGGCATCGAGCCGGACCTGACGACGCTCGGCAAGGTGATCGGCGGCGGGCTGCCGGTGGGCGCGTACGGCGGGCGGCGCGAGCTGATGGAGTTGGTGGCGCCCGCGGGCCCGGTCTACCAGGCGGGAACGTTGTCGGGCAACCCCCTGGCCATGGCGGCCGGCTTGGTGCAGCTCCGGGCGGTCATGGACCGGCGTCCGCACGCGGAGCTGGAGGCGCGGGCGCGGCGGCTGGTGGAAGGGCTGCTGGACCGGGCGCGTGAGCTCGGTGTGCCGATGTGGGGAGGCGCCGCGGGGGCGATGTGGGGCTTCCACTTCGTGGAAGGGCCGGTCCGGGACTTCGATGACGCCCGGCGCGCCGACACCGCGCTGTTCGCGCGGTTCTTCCGGGCGTGCCTGGCGCGGGGCGTGTTCCTTCCGCCGTCGCCGTTCGAGGCGTGCTTCCTGTCGCTGGCCCACACGGACGCGGACATCGACTTCACGCTGGAGCAGGTGGGCGCCGCGCTGCGGGAGGCGGTGGGATGAGGGGCTGCGCGGCGCTGCGGGTCGCGGCGGTGTGTGTGCTCCTGGCGGCGTGCCGCCCGGCGGGGCCGACGCCGCGCGCGGTGCGGCCGGGGCTGCCGACCGCCGAGCCACGGGTGCGGGTCGGCATCCTGGTGGACGCGCCGGAGGCGGTGGTCACCGCGGACGGGCCGTTCGAGGTCCGTGTGGGCACGGCGACCAAGGGCATCGCGGCTGCTGCCGGCGAGCGGTGGGTGTTCACCGCGGATGCCGCCGGGCAGGTGAGGGGGCGGGGGCCGGGCGGCCGGCGCGTGGGGCCCATGCCGGGAACGGTGGCCGTGGTTCCCCGGGGTGACGCGGCCGTCGTGATCGGCGACCGGCGCTACCGCGGCACGGCGCTGGTCCGCGGGGCCGGCCCGGGCCGGGTGACGGCGATCAACGTGCTGGAACTGGAAGCGTACCTGCTGGGCGTCGTGCCCCGAGAGATCGGCGCCCGGTCCGAAGCGGAGATCGAGGCGGTGAAGGCCCAGGCCGTTGCGGCGCGGACGTACGCGATCGGCAACCTCGGCAACCGGGAGCGCCTCGGCTTCGACTTCTTCGCGACCGTCGCGGACCAGGTCTACGGCGGACTTGCGGACGAGGATCCGGTGGTCACGCGCGCGGTGCGGGAGACGCGGGGCGAGATCGTGACGTACGAGGGCCTGCCGATCCTCGCCTACTACCACTCGACGTGCGGCGGCCGGACAGCGGCGATCCACGAGGTCTGGCCTCGTGCGCCGCTGCCGTACCTGCGCTCGGTCTCGGACGCGGTGCCGGGTACGCGGGACCGGTACTACTGCGAGACGTCGAACCGCTTCCGTTGGACGCAGTCGTGGACCGGGAGCGAGCTGACCGAGATCCTGCGGCGTACGCTCGCAGAGTACGCCGGCGCGCCGCGGGGGCGCATCGGCCGCATCCTCGGTCTCTCGTTGACGGGCCGCACGCCGTCGGGCCGGGCGGAGGCGCTACGGATCGAGACCGACGCGGGAACGTACGTGGTGCGGGGGGACTCGATCCGTTGGGTGCTGCGACCGGAGCCGGGCCGGCTGCTCAACAGCTCGTTCATCGAGCTGGATGTGGCCGTCAACGACGGAGGGGTCCACGGCGTGTCGGTCGGCGGTGCCGGCTGGGGGCACGGCGTGGGGATGTGCCAGGTCGGCGCGCTCGGGCGGGCACGTGCGGGGCAATCCTACCGGGAGATCCTCCGGGCGTACTACCAGGGCACGCGGGTCGAACGGATCTACTGATGAACCAACACGAGCGCTCCCGCCGGCTCGGGGCGATGCGGAGACCCGGCCGCGGAGAGCGCGAGCGCGGTGGAGCGAGCCATGAAGCGTAGCTGGACAGCGTTGGCGAGCGTCCTCCTGGTGCTGGTGCCGGCGGCGGCGCAGGCGCAGAAACTCGAGGACTACGACTACGAGAACCTGAGCTTCCGAGGCGTCGGCTTCGACGTGGGCTACATCTGGCCGACGAAGGTCGAGCCGACGGCGTCGTACGGGATCCGTGTTGACCTCGGATATCTGGGGCCCGGGTTGCGCGTCGTGCCGACGTTGACCTACTGGAGTTCGGAGCTGAAGAGCGCCGAGCTCGACCGGCTGGCCGAGCAGTTGAGCAGTCTGCCCGCGCTGAGGAACCGGGGCATCGTGGTGCGGGGCAGCGACCTGGGCGCGGTGCACTGGAGCGGCCTGGCGCTAGGGCTGGACGGCCAGTACGTGTGGGTCGTGCCCGGCGGCTTCCTGACGTACCTCGGCGCCGGCTTCAGCGCGCACCTGTTGAACGCGCGGGGCAGGGGGATCGACGCCACGTTCGTCGAGGATGCGCTGGACGCGTTGAGCGCGGGGTTCACGGCCCTCGCGGGCATCGAGGTCGAGCCGGTGCGTCGGCTGCGCCTGTTCGGCGAGGCGCGTTACACGGCGCTGAGCGACCTGCGTTACCCGGGCCTGCGGTTCGGTGCGTCGTTCATGGTGCCGAGCGCCGCGGGTGCGGCGACGGTGGGTTCGGCGGGAACGGTCGAGCGAGGGCGGAGTGCCGGGCCGCGGTAACGTTTCCAGGACCAGGCGTGCACGCGGCGGGTGGCGTGCACGGCACGAGAGAGGCGAGGGGACCACGAATGAGCGGGGACGACGTCGTCCGGATCGGGCTGCTGGGGACAGGAGCGATCGCGCAGGTCGTGCACCTGCCGATCCTCTCACAGATGGCTGGTGTGCGTGTTGACGCGGTGTGCGACGCGGACCGGGCCAAAGCCGCGGCGATCGCCAGCCGGTTCGGCATTTCGCGGGTGTACCGGCGCGACGAAGAGGTGTTCGCCGCAGATGACCTGGACGCGGTCATCGTGTGCACGCCGAGCCATATGCACGAGGAGCAGGCGATCGCCGCGCTGGAGTCGGGCAAGCACGTGCTCGTCGAGAAGCCGCTGGCGCTGGACGCGGATGGCGCGGCGCGGGTGATCGCGGCGGCGGAGCGCGCGGGCCGGACGCTGATGGTGGCCATGAACACGCGTTACCGGCCGGATGCGCTGGCGTTGAAGCCGTTCGTGCAGGGCGGCGAGCTGGGCGATGTGTTCCTGGTGAAGTCGGCCTGGATGAACCGCAAGGTGAGGGTCGTGCGGCCGACGTGGCGACACCGGCGCGCGACGGCGGGAGGCGGCGCGCTGATGGACCTCGGCGTGCAGGTGCTGGATCTGTGCCTGTGGCTGCTGGACTATCCGCCCGTGGCGCGGCTGGTGGCGCACACGCACCCGGGTGAGGGGATGGAGGTCCAAGACTCGGCGGTCTTGCTGCTCCAGCTTCGTGACGGTGGGAGCATTTCGGTGGCGGCGAGTTGGAGTCTCGTCGCGGAGCGGGACCGTCACTACCTGCGGTTACTGGCGACGCGCGGGTCCGCCTCGCTCGCTCCGTTGGCGGTCTACAAGGAAGTCGAGCACGGCCTCCTGGATGTCACGCCTCAGCTCGCGCACGGCAACGAGAACCTCTACACGGCCTCGTACCGGAGGCAACTCAAGTACTTCATCGAGTGTGTGCGCGGAGCGGCGCTCGTGGATCTGCCGCGCGAGCAGATCGAGCTGATGCGGTTGATCGCCCTGGCGTACCGCTCGGCGGAGGAAGGCAGGGAGATCGAAGCGTGAGGGGGGTGCCGCCGCGGGGCGAGCGGCTGCTCCCGGTGTCGACGGGCGTCCTGCTCGTCAGCGCCTTCCCGCCGTTCTCGTTGCTGGTCCCGTCGTTCGTGGCCCTGGTCCCGCTGCTGGTCTTCGTGGCGGAGCGGCCGCCGGGCCCCGCGGGGCGGTGGGCGGCGGGCCGCGGCGGGTTCGTTGCCGGGCTGGTCTACTTCGGCCTGCTCCTCTATTGGATGGTGGTCGCGCTGGTGTTCTACTCGGCGCTCGCCATCCCCGCCTACGTTCTCACGACGACGATCCTCGCCGGATTCGTGGCGGCGTTCGCGTGGTCCCTGCACTTCGTGCGGGAACACGCGCGGGTGCCGCTCGTCATCGGCGCGCCCGTGCTGTGGACGGCCGCGGAGTGGCTGCAGGGCAACCTCGGGGATCTGTCCTTCCCGTGGCTCGGGCTGGGCGCCTCGCTCTCCGCGTTCCCGGTGTTGGCGGGCGGCGCCGATCTGGTGGGCGCACGCGGGTTGACCTTCTGGCTCGCTGCGGTGAACGCCTTGCTGGCCGAGACGGCGCTGCGCGCGCGGGTGGGGCGGCCCGTCCTGCCATGGGTTGGAGCGACGGCGGTGCTGGTCGCGGTGCCCGCGCTCTACGGCTGGTGGCGGGCCGAGACGCTGGAGTTGCGCCCCGCCGCCCGCGTCGCCGTCGTGCAGCCGAACATCCCGGAGGAGCTCAAGCTGGACCGCGAGCAGGCGCTCGACTCGTCGCTCGCATCGTTGCGACGCCTCATGGCTCAGCTCGAGCCGGGATCCGTGGACGTGGTGGTGTGGCCTGAGGTGACGCTCCCCGCGGCGATCCAGCACCCCGCCGAGGCCGCCCTCGTTGAAACCGTCCGGCAGATGAGTGCGCGGGTACGGGCGCCGGTCATTGCGGGAGCCTACGGATACCGCCGGGAGCCGGAGCGCCCCATGATCTTCAACTCGGCGTTCATGGTCACGCCGACGGGGCTCGTCGACCCCCCGTACAGCAAGATCCACCTCGTCCCGTTCGTGGAGCGGGTCCCGTTCATCGATCCGTCGCGGCTGGAAGCGCTGGTCGGCGAGCTGCGGTTCTTCGGCGCGCTCACGCCGGGCGACGACGCACCGGTCCTGGTGGCGGGGGGTGGGCGCTTCGGCATCCTGATCTGCTACGAATCCGCGTTCGCAGGGCTCGCACGGCGGTACCGTCGCTCCGGCGCCGACTACCTCGTCAACATGACCAACGACGCGTGGTACGGGCGCGATGCGTGGTACGGCCGGACGACGGCGCTGTGGCAGCATCCCGCCCACCTGGTGCTGCGCGCCATCGAGCAGCGGGTCGGCGTGGCCCGGGCGGCGAACACGGGAATCTCGATGTTCGTGGACCCGCTGGGCCGGACGTACGAGGAGACGCCGCTGTTCGAGCCGGCGATCCGGGTCGCCACGGTGTACACGACGGACGTGGTGACGCTGTACGCCCGCTGGGGCGACTGGGTCGGGACCGGGGCGGCGCTGCTCGCGGTGCTGCTGGGGGTGGCGGCGTGGCTGGCGGAGCGGAGGGCGGCGCGGGGCACCCGGTCCTGGCCATGGCCCGACCAACGGCGCGCGGCAACTTGATGGATGCGGTGGAATTCGTTATTTTACAAAGATTCCAAGCCCTCTGGGGGCTTCCTTTTTTTCGGCTAGGGGGACGGCCATGAAGCAGGGGATCCATCCCGACTACCAGGTCGCGACGGTTCAGTGCGCGTGTGGGAATACGTTCCAGACGCGGAGCACGCTGAAGAGCATCCACGTCGAGATCTGTTCGGTCTGCCACCCGTTCTTCACGGGTAAGCAGAAGGTGGTGGACACGGCCGGACGGGTCGAGCGGTTCCGGCAGAAGTGGGGGACGGGCGAGCAGAAGCAGGGGGAGTGAGAGCGGAGAGCCGGGGCTGCACCCGGCTCTTTCGGCATCTGGAGAGGCGAGAATGGGCTGGGAGGACAGGATCGCGGACCTGCTGCGGCGCTACGACGCGCTGACGGAGCAGCTCGCGGACCCGGCGGTGCTGGCGGACGCGGAGCGGCTGCGGGAGGTGGCGCGCCAGCGTGCGGAGCTGGAGCCTGCGGCCGAGGCGGCGCGCCGGCTCGAGCGGGTGCGCAAGCAGCTCGCGGAGGCGCGGGAACTGGCCTCCTCGGAGAGCGACCCGGAGCTGGCGGCGCTGGCGGAAGCGGAGGCGGAGGAGTTGAGCGCGGAGGCGGAGCGGCTGGAAGCGGCGGTCCGGCGCCACCTGATTCCGAAGGACCCGCTGGCGGACCGGGCGGCGGTCGTCGAGATTCGGGCCGGCACCGGCGGGGACGAGGCCGGCTTGTTCGCCGGCGACCTGTTCCGGATGTACACGCGGTACGCGGAGTCGCGGGGCTGGACGGTGGAGCTGGTGAACGTCTCGGAGGGCGAGCGCGGCGGCTACAAAGAAGTGATCTTCGTGGTCCGGGGGCGGGACGCGTACGGCTCGCTGCGCTACGAGTCGGGGGTGCACCGGGTGCAGCGGGTTCCGGAGACGGAGAGCCAGGGGCGGATCCACACGTCGGCCGCGACGGTGGCGGTGCTGCCGGAAGCGGAGGAGGTGGACGTGGAGATCCGCGAGGAAGACCTTCGGATCGACGTGTTCCGCTCGTCGGGCCCGGGCGGGCAGTCGGTGAACACGACGGACTCCGCGGTGCGGATCACGCACCTGCCCACGGGGCTGGTGGTGACGTGCCAGGACGAGAAGTCGCAGCACAAGAACAAGGCGAAGGCGCTGAAGGTGTTGCGCAGCCGGCTGCTGGACATGAAGCTCGCCGAGCAGGAGGCGGAGCGGGCGCGGGCGCGGCGGCTCCAGGTAGGGACGGGCGACCGGTCGGCGAAGATCCGGACGTACAACTTCCCGCAGGGCCGGGTGACGGACCACCGGATCGGGCTGACGCTGTACCGGCTGCAGGAGGTGCTGGACGGGGACCTGGACGAGCTGATCCAGGCGCTGCGGGAGGCGCGGGAGGCGGAGCAGTTGGCGGCGCCGGCGCCGGCGTCGGTGAACGGCGCTTGACGCGATGACGCGAGCGGCGCTGGTGAAGGAAGGCACGGAGCGGCTGCGCTCGGCGCGGGCGACGGGGGATCCGCGGCTCGAGGCCGAGCTGCTGCTCGCGTCGGTGCTGGGGGTCAAGCGGCTGGAGCTGGTCCTGGAGCCGGAGGAGCGTGTGGGCGAGGAGGAGGCGGCGGCGTTCCGGGCGGCGGTCGAGCGGCGCATGGCGGGCGAGCCGATCCAGTACATCATGGGTGTGGCCGCGTTCCGGGAGCTCGACCTGCTGGTGGACCGGCGCGTGCTGATCCCGCGGCCCGAGACGGAAGTCCTGGTGGAGGAAGTGCTGCGCTGGGCGGCGGAGCGGGCGGCGCAGGCCGGGCGGAGGCTGACGGCGGCGGACATCGGGACGGGCTCGGGGGCGATCGCGCTCAGTCTCTTGAAGGAGGGCCCGTTCGAGCGGGTCGTGGCGACGGACGTGTCCCTGGACGCGCTGGAGGTGGCGCGGGCGAACGCGGAGCGGTCGGGCCTCGCCGACCGCCTGGAGCTGAGGCACGGCCGGCTGCTGGCGCCGCTGCGCGGCGAGCGCTTCGACGTCATCGTGTCCAACCCGCCGTACGTGGCCGACAGCGAGCGCGACACGCTCCCGGTGGACGTGCGGGAGTGGGAGCCAGCCAGCGCGCTGTTCGCCGGCCCCACCGGCCTGGAAGTCCTGGCGGCGCTGGTGGAGGAGGCGCCGCTCAACCTCCGGCCGTGCGGGCTGCTGGCGCTGGAGGTCGGGGCGGGGCAGGCGGCGGAGGTGGCGTGGCGGATCAGGCGGCGGGGCGCGTACAATGAGCCCCGCGTGGCGCCGGACCTGGCGGGCGTCGAGCGCGTCGTGCAGGCGGTGCTGCGCGGCCCTTGCTAACCGGAGCAAAAAGAGCGACCATGCGGGAAGGCACGATAGAGCGAGCGCGGGAGCTGGGCTGGCTGCTCGGCCAGACCGAGGAGTACCAGGCCCTGGCACGCGCCCGCAGAGCGCTCGCGGAGGACCGCGAGCTGACGACGCTGTTGAACCGGCTGGCGGAACTCGACAGCCGGATGGCCCGGTCGCTGGAGCGAGGCGAGGCGCCGGCGGCCGAGGATCAGACCGAGTACGAGGAAAGCTTCAACAAGCTCCAGGCGAGCCCGGTCTACCAGGCGCTCGTCGCCGCGCAATCCAACTTCGAACGGGTGCTGAAGCGCGTGAACGACGAGATCGCTCGAGGGATCGAGGCAGGGGCGCAGTCCCGGATCATCCTGCCGTCCTGAGGCCTTACATGGTCAGTCTCGAGTCGCTGCGCGGCTGGGCCTATCGGGTGCTGACCCCCGTGACGGACCTGCTCGTGGCCAACCGGGTGCACCCGAACCTGCTCACCACGTTGGGCTTCCTGGTGACGGTCAGCTCCGGCATCGCGTTCCACCGGCACGAGGTCCGGGTGGCGGGTTTCCTGATCCTGCTGGGCGGGCTGTTCGACATCCTCGATGGCCGCGTCGCGCGCTTGAGCGACCTGGGGAGCAAGTTCGGCGCGTTCTACGACTCGACGCTGGACCGGATCAGCGAGATCGTCGTCTATCTCGGGATGCTCTCGCTCTACAACGACTACCGCCTGGAGCTGGGAGATGTCGGCATGATCTACCTGATCATGCTGGCGATGGCGGGATCGTTGATGATCAGTTACACGCGGGCGCGCGCGGAGGCCCTGGGGCTGGACTGCCGTGTGGGGCTGATGGCGCGCGCGGAGCGGGTGGTCCTGATCGGGCTCTCCTCGCTGGTGTTCGGCGAGGCGTGGGACGGGCTCGTCCTCAAGGTGGTGATCTTCCTGCTCGCAGTGCTCACGAACGTCACGGCGTTTCAGCGCATCGTGTGGGTGTACCAGCACGCGCGAGGCGTGCCGCTCGATGATGGGCTGACGCCTGCCGGTACCCTAACCAAAGAGGAGTCCAGTGGCTCAAGGTAGGCGGATCGCGCCGGCGGAAGGCCGGCTGGGAGTGTTGCTGCCGGGTCTCGGTGCGGTGGCGACGACGTTCATCGCGGGGGTGGAGGCGGTGCGGCGTGGCCGCGCGCAGCCGATCGGGTCGCTGACCCAGATGGCGCACATCCGGTTGGGACGGCGGACGGAGCGGCGGCAGCCCAAGATCAAGGACTTCGTTCCGCTGGCGTCGCTGGATCAGCTCGTGTTCGGCGCCTGGGACCCGATCCCGGATGACGCGTACGAGAGCGCGCTCAAGGCGGGCGTCCTGGACCGCAGGGACCTGGACCCGATCGCCGACTTCCTGAAGGGCATCCGTCCGATGCCGGCGGTGTTCGACAAGGCGTACGTCCGGCGGCTGGACGGCGAGAACGTCAAGAAGGGGAAGACGAAGCGGGACCTCGCCGAGCAGTTGCGCGAGGACATCCGCCGCTTCAAGGCCGAGCACGGCTGCGACCGGCTGGTCATGGTCTGGTGCGGCTCGACGGAGATCTACCTCAAGCCCGGCCCCGCACACGCGAGCCTGAAGGCGTTCGAGGAGGCGATGGATCGCAACGACGAGGCGATCGCGCCCTCCATGCTGTACGCGTGGGCCGCGCTCATGGAGGGGGTCCCGTACGCGAACGGCGCGCCGAACCTGACGGTGGACATCCCGGCGCTCCAGGAGCTCGCGCGGGAGCGGCAGGTGCCGATCGCGGGCAAGGACTTCAAGACCGGCCAGACGCTGATGAAGACCATCATCGCGCCGGGGCTGAAGGCGCGGATGCTCGGTCTGCAGGGCTGGTTCAGCACGAACATCCTCGGCAACCGCGACGGCGCGGTCCTGGACGACCCGGACTCGTTCAAGACGAAGGAAGAGTCGAAGCTGGGGGTGCTGGAGTACATCCTCCAGCCGGAGCTCTACCCGGAGCTGTACGGGAACGTCTACCACAAGGTGCGGATCAACTACTATCCGCCGCGCGGCGACAACAAGGAGGGCTGGGACAACCTGGACATCTTCGGTTGGCTCGGCTACCCGATGCAGATCAAGGTGGACTTCCTGTGCCGCGACTCGATCCTCGCCGCGCCGATCGTGCTGGACCTGGCGCTGTTCCTGGATCTCGCCGCGCGGGCGGGGATGAGCGGGATCCAGGAATGGCTGTCGTTCTACTTCAAGAGCCCGATGGTGGCGCCGGAGCTGTACCCGGAGCACGACCTGTTCATCCAGCACATGAAGCTGAAGAACACGCTGCGTCACCTGATGGGTGAAGAGCAGATCACGCACCTGGGGCTGGACTACTACGAGTGACCGTCTCCGGGGTTGGAGTGGACCCGCGACGTGCATGCGCGCGTTGGCGTGCGCGTGCACGTCGTCGCATTCGTGAGTGCGTGGTGTGAGCGGGGCGACTTCGGGGCGCCGCGGCGTGTTCGTGGTGTTCGAGGGGATCGAGGGGGCGGGCAAGAGCACGCAGGTGCGGATGCTGTCGGAATGGTTGGCGGCGCGGGGCGTGCCGCACCGGCTGGTGCGCGAGCCCGGCGGCACGCCGGTGGGCGAAGAGATCCGGCGGCTGATGCTGGACAGTCAGGATCTGCCGGCGCGCGCCGAGCTGTTCCTCGCCCTCGCGGCGCGGGCGATCCACGTGGACGAGGTCCTCGCGCCGGCGCTGGCGGCGGGCGAGGTGGTGGTGGCGGACCGGTACGAGCTGTCCACGCTGGCGTATCAGGGGTACGGCCGTGGGTTGCCGTTGGACGAAGTGCGGCGGCTGAACCGGCTGGCGACGGGCGGCCTGTCGCCGGATGTGACGGTGCTGCTGGAGGTGCCCGTGGCCGTCGGGGAGGCGAGGCGGCGGGCGGAGGGGCGCGGCGCGGACCGCATTGAGGGCGCGGGGCACGCGTTCCATGTACGGGTCGCCGAGGCATACGCCTTGCTGGCCGAGACGGAGCCGAGGGTAGAACGGGTGGATGCGACGGCCGACCCGGAGCACGTGCACGCCGAGGTCCTGCGCCGCCTGAACGCCCGGTTTCCCGAAACATTCCCCTTGCGCGCGGGTTAGTGGTACGGCGGGAGGGTCGGCCGGGCGGATGGCCGGTCTCGAGGTCTTTGGAGGACGGATGAAGATCAAGCGTTCGATCCTGGCGCCCGTGCTGGTGGCGACGCTGGCCCTGGCCAGCGGCGGCTGGTTGTTGCAGAAGGGCGGAACCCAGGAACAGAACGTCTACTTCCAGGCGCGCCTGTTCGAGGAGGTGCTGCACCACGTCTCGGACCGGTTCGTCGATCCGCAGGACCCCGCGGAGCTGTACCGGAAGGCGATCGACGGACTGCTGTACGAGCTGGGGGACCCGCACACGACGCTGATGTCGCCGAAGGACTACGAGCAGTTGCGGGTCCAGACGGAGGGCGAGTACGGCGGCCTGGGTATCCAGATCGACATCCGCGACGGCTGGGTCACGGTGATCGCGCCGTTGCGGGACACGCCGGCGGAGCGTGCCGGCCTCCAGGCCGGGGACCGGATCGTGGAGGTGGACGGCGAGTCCACGCGGGGCTGGACCGTGGACGAGGCGGTCGAGCGGCTGCGTGGTCCCAAGGGGAAGCCGGTGGACCTGCGGGTGGTGCGCAGCGGCGTGGATGAGCCGATCCCGTTCCACATCGTGAGGGACGAGATCCGGGTGCCGTCCGTTGCGCTGGCGTACATGGTCGAGGACGGCGTCGGGTACGTCGAGCTGTCGGTGTTCAGCGAGACGTCGACGCGGGACCTGAAGGCCGCGATCGACGATCTGCGCGCGCAGGGGCTGAAGGGGCTGGTGCTGGACCTGCGGCAGAACCCCGGAGGGCTGCTGGACCAGGGCGTTTCGGTGAGCGACCTGTTCCTCGACGAGGGCAAGGTCGTGGTCGAGACGCGGAGCCGGATCCCCGCACAGAACCAGCAGTTCCGGGCGACGGGCGCGGACGAGTACCCGGGGATGCCGATCGTGGTGCTGGTGGACGAGGGGAGCGCGTCGGCGTCGGAGATCGTGGCGGGCGCGCTGCAGGACCACGACCGGGCCTTGGTGCTGGGGCGGCCGACGTTCGGGAAGGGGTCGGTGCAGACGCTGTTCCCCCTTTCGGGTGGCAATCACTTGAAGCTGACGACGGCGCGCTGGTACACGGCGTCCGGCCGGTCCATCCAGAAGCCGTATACCCGTGGGCTGGCGGCGAACGGGACGGCCGCGGGGGGAACGGACGCGGACAGCGGCGCCGCCCAGCCGGAGTACCGGACGGCGGGCGGCCGGGTGGTGTACGGCGGCGGCGGGATCCGTCCGGACGTGATCATGGAGGACGACACGCTGTCCACCGCGGAGCAGACGTTCGTGCGGTCGCTGCAGCGGCACGGGTCGAAGTACCGGGACGCGGTGTTCAGTTACGCCGTGAAGTACGTTCGTGAGCACCCGGAGCTCCAGCGCGACTTCCCGGTGACGCCCGCGATGCTGGATGGCCTGTACGCAGCGCTCCAGGAGGCGGGGGTGGACGTGCCGCGGTCGGAGTTCGACCAGGCGTCTCGTCTGGTGAGCCGCAACCTCGCGGTGGAGATCACGCGGGCGAAGTGGGGGAGCGCGGAGGCGCGCCGGCGGTTGAACATGGAGGACCCGTGGATCCGGCTGGCGGCGGATCTGTTGAAGCAGGCCGACGACGTGGAGAGTCTGTTCGCGGCGGCGGAGCGGTACCGGGCGACGCACGGCGAGGGGCAGGAGGAGTTGCCCGGATCCGAGCTGCGTGACCGCTGAGCCCGGACGGAGCCAGACCGCGGCAGCGCCATGGGGGCCGGGGTCGCTCTGGGCCTGGGGGTCGCCGGTCTGGCGGTCGGGTTCATCGCGGGTCTGATCGGAATCGGAGGAGGGGTGCTGATGGTGCCCCTCCTCTACGCTTTCTATGAGCGGCCGGGGTGGGCCGGCGCGCTCCTCCCCCCGGAGCTTGCGCCGGTGGTGGCGCACGCGACGAGCCTGTTCGTGATCGTGCCCACGGCGATCAAGGGCGTGATCTCGTACCAGCGCGCGAAGCTGGTGCCGTGGCGCGTGGCGTTGCCGGTGGCGCTGGCCGCGACGTTCGCTGCCGTGCTGGGCGCGCGGCTCGCTCTGGAGTTGCCGGGGCCCGCGCTCAAACTGGCGTTCGGGTTGCTGGTGGTGGCGTCCGGCGTGCAGATCGGCGTGGGCCGAGGGCGTCCGCAGGACCGACCGCTGCGGGCCGGGCTGCCGACGCTGTCGGGGATCGGACTGGTCGTTGGCCTGACCTCGGCGCTGCTGGGCGTGGGCGGCGGCGTCGTGGCGATCCCGTTGCTCACCAACGTGGTGGGCCTCGATCTGCAGCGTGTGACGGCGACATCGCTGAGCATCATGGCGTTCGCGTCGCTGGCCGGCACGGCGACGTACATCGCGGGTGGTCTGGGCGTTGACGGGTTGCCGCCCGGCAATCTGGGCTACGTCCACCTGTGGGCGGCGTTGCCGCTCGTGGCCGGGTCGCTGCTGGCGGTGGGCTGGGGCGCTCGGCTGAACCGGCGGCTCCCGGTCCGGAAGCTGCGCTGGGTGTTCGCCGTGGCGTTCATCCTGATCGGGATGCGGCTGGTGGTGCAGAACGCACGCGTCATGTTCTGAGACGCGCGGAGTGTTGCGGCCGGGTCCGCAGCGGCGGGCCCGCACAGCGGGGGAACGGTCCAGCCATGGGAGCCGATCGGCTGCTGGTCTTCGCGAGACGGCCCGCGGCGGGGCTGAGGGAGATGCGGCTCACTCCGCCGCTCGCCCCGGATGATGCCGCGGCCGTTTACGAGGCGTGCTTGCGCGATGTGCTGGCGCTGGCGGCGCGGGAACGGGCGAGGATCGAGCTCTGGTACGAGGTGGACGGCCGCGCGCGTGAATACTTCGAGACCGAGTTCGCGCACCTCCCGCGTGCGGAGCAGGTCCCCGGTCCGCTGGGAGAGCGGCTGCACGATGCGTTCGCGTGGTCGTTCGCGGACGAGACGGAGCGCACGGTGGTCGTGACGGGCGAGTCCCCGACGATCCCGGACGACGTGTTGACGGCGGCGTTCACGGACCTTCGGGAGGTGGATGCGGTGCTGGGCCCGACGCGTTCGGGCCGCCCCTATCTCATCGGGCTGCGGGCGGCGAGCTGGCCCAGGGCGGCGACCCTGCTGCGCGAGGTCGCGTGGGGGACCCCATCGTGCCTGCGGTCTGCGGTCGAGTGCGCGAACGCCGCGGATCTGGTGCTGCGTGTGCTCCCCGGCTGGTACGGCATCGAGGGCCCCGAAGACCTCGCGCGAGCCCGCGACGATGCGCGTCCCGATTCGCACCTCGCCCGGTGGCTGGCGAGCGAGGCGGGACGCCGCTACGTTGCGCCTGCCGCCGGCGGGCCGGACCGGCGCTGAGGGTCCGGGCGCCGCGCGCGACGAGCGGCACGGCGGCGGCGCGAGCCCCGGATCCGTCGCATCCTGCCATGGACATGCCCCTGGATCAGACCATGATCGAAGCGGATCGTGCCGGTCCCGATGTCTGTCGGCGTGGCGCGGCGCGGATCGTGTGCGGCCATGGGACGAGCCGTGTGGGCGGAGGGCGCGACGATGGATGAGGCGACGCGAGCACTCGTCGCCGTCTCCGCCGCGATCGGTGCTGGCGACCGGGAGCGGCTGGCGCGCACGCTCGACGGCGCCGTGCGCGCGGCCACGCCGGCGGAGGTGGAGGAAGCGCTGCTCCAGAGCTACCTCTTCGTGGGGTTCCCCGGCGCGCTCAACGCGATGGCGTTGTGGCGGGAGCGGACCGGTTTGCCGGCGAGCGGAGGCGGGGCGAGCGGCGCTCCGGCGGAGTGGCGGCGCCGGGGGGAAGCGGTGTGCGCTCGGGTGTACGGCGCCCAGTACGAACGGCTCCGGGAGCGTGTGGCCAGCCTGCACCCGGACCTCGAGGCGTGGATGCTCGAAGAGGGCTACGGCAAGGTGCTCGGCCGGCCTGGGCTCGCGCTCGGTGTGCGGGAGCTGTGCGTCGTCGCCACGCTGGTGCCGCAGGATGCGCCGGCGCAGCTCCGCTCGCACCTGCGCGGCGCGCTGAACGTGGGCGTTCCGGTCGAGGACGTGGAGGAGGCGCTGGAGATCGCGTGCGGGTTCGCTCCGCCCGAACGTGCACGTGTGGCGCGGGAGGTCTGGGCGCAGGTGGTGGAGCGGTGGCGCAGCGGTGCGGCCGCCGCGGGCGGCGCCGGGGTGGTGGACGGCGAGTGAGACCGAAGTCGGGCACGGCGAGTCGGTTCGGACGGTGAGACCATGACGGGCGCGGCGAGGGTGTGCCCGTACCAGGGATCGGAGAGACATGTTCGTTGACTACGCGGTCATCCACGTGTACGGCGGAACGGGCGGCTCGGGGGCCGAGGCGTTCCGACGGGAGAAGGGCGTGCCCCGCGGCGGGCCGTCGGGGGGGGACGGCGGTCGCGGCGGCGATGTCATCCTCCGGGCCGACCGCCACCTCACCACGCTGCTCGACTACCGCTACCAGCAGCACTACCGCGCGGAGCGCGGTCAGCACGGCCAGGGGAACAACCGCACCGGCCGTGACGGCGCGAGTCTGATCTTGCGTGTGCCGCCGGGAACGGTGGTGCGGGACGCGGACACCGGCGAGTTCTTGGGCGAGCTGCTCGAGGATGGGCAGGAGCTGGTCGTGGCGCGGGGTGGCAGGGGCGGGCGCGGGAACGCGGCGTTCGCCACGCCGACGCGCCGCGCGCCGAGGATCTGGGAGCCCGGCGAAGAGGGCGAACAGCGGCGGATCGTGCTCGAGCTGAAGCTGATCGCGGACGTCGGGCTGGTCGGCAAGCCGAACGCCGGCAAGTCCACGTTGCTGGCGGCGATCTCCGCGGCACGCCCCAAGATCGCGGACTACCCGTTCACCACCCTGACGCCGAACCTGGGCGTGGTGGAGCTGCCCGGCTCGAGGACGTACGTGGTCGCGGACATCCCCGGGATCATCGAGGGCGCGCACGAAGGGAAGGGGCTCGGGCTGCGGTTCCTGCGGCACATCGAGCGGACGCGGACGCTCGCCTACCTCGTTCCGGTGGACGCGGAGGATCCGCAGGGCGAGTACGAGGTGCTGCGGCGCGAGCTGGAGGCGTATTCGCCCGAGCTCGCGGCGCGTCCGCACTGCGTGGTGCTGACCAAGGCGGACCTGCTGGCGCCCGGTCAGGATCCCCCGAAGATCCACGCGCCGGCCGCCTGGGGCACGTTCGTCATCTCCGCCGTCGCCCGGCGGGGGTTGGGGGATCTGCTGGAGTCGCTGTGGCGGCGGGTGCAGGAGGCGGTGGAGGAAGCAGCGCAGCGCGAGCCGCCGGCGGAGACGTTGCGACCTTGAGGCGCGCCGGGAGACGACGATGTCCGAGTCCGAGCTGGCAGCGGTCCTCGAACTCTGCCTGTTGCCCGGGATCGGGAACGGGCAAAGGCTGCGCGAGCTGCTGCAGCGGTACGGCTCGGCGGAGGCCGCGCTCCACGCCCCGGCGGCCGAGGTGGGGGAGGAGGCCGTGCGCGTGCGGGGCTCGGTCCGGATCGCAGGGCGCGTACGGGCGTCCATGGCCGCGCTGCGCCGCCTCGACGTGCAGGTGCTGCACGAGACCGACCCGCGGTATCCCGCCCGCTTGATGCACCTCGAGGACCCGCCGCCGTTCCTCTTCGCCCGCGGACGGCTCGAGCTGCTGGAGCGGCCGGCGGTGGCGGTGGTGGGCTCGCGGGACTGCACGGAGTACGGCGAGTCGGTCGCGCGCTGGCTCACGGCCGGGCTCGCCAACGCGGGCGTCGTCGTGGTGAGTGGCCTGGCCCGCGGGATCGACACGAGCGCGCACCTGGCCACGCTCGCGCTCGGGGGTGGGACGATCGCGGTGCTCGCTTCCGGCATCGACGTCCCGTATCCGCGGCGAAACGCGGCGTTGTACGAACGGATCGCGCGGGAGGGGCTGCTCCTGAGCGAGACGCCGCCGGGAACGCCGGCGTTGCCGTACCTGTTCCCCCGCCGCAATCGCCTGATCGCCGCACTGGCGCTGGGCGTCCTGGTGGTGGAAGCGGCGGAGGAGAGCGGGGCGCTCAGCACGGCCCGTCATGCCGCGGACCTCGGCCGCGAGGTGATGGCCGTGCCCGGCCCCATCGGGCGGCGGACCAACAGCGGGACGAACCGGCTGCTGCGCGACGGCGCGACGATGGTCCTCGAGGTGCGCGACATCCTGGACGCCGTCGGGCTCGGGGCGCTGGCGCGCGCCGCGGCGAGGAGCGGAGCCGACCGTGGCCGGACGGACGCCGCCGACGAGCCGCCGGCCGGGCTCTCGCCCACCGGGGTGCGGGTGTGGCGCGCGCTCGGGACAGAGCCGGTCCACGTCGACGAGCTGGCAGACGCGTGCGGCGTGGCTGCCGGAACGCTGCTGAGCACGCTGCTCGAGCTGGAGCTGGCGGGCCATGTGCGGCAGGCGCCGGGCAGCCGCTACGCACGGGCGTGAGGGCGCGGGCCGACGGCGCCGCCGGGCAACCGCCGCTCCGCGGCGGTGTACGATCCGACGTGAACGGAGTCACGTCGGGAGCCCGAGGGACGGTGGTTCCGGCGCGGGAGCCGGACGCGCCGCGTGCGCTGTACGTGCACGTGCCGTTCTGCGCGCGGCGGTGCAGCTACTGCGACTTCGCGGTCGAGGCGGTGCGCCGGCCGCCAACGCGCGAGTGGCTGGATGCGATCGAGGCCGAGCTGCGGCTGCGCGTTGCCCGGGAGGGCCTCGGGCGCTTGTCGCTGGCGACGGTCTACGTCGGGGGCGGCACGCCGTCGCTGTTGGGCGTGGGCGCGCTCCCGGCGCTGCTGGACCGGATCGGCACGTACGCGGACATCGCGCCGGGAGCGGAGATCACGGCCGAGGCGAACCCGGAGAGCTTCACGGTTGCGCTGGCCCGTGACTGGCGGGCGGCCGGGATCAATCGCGTGAGCCTCGGCGCCCAGACGTTCCACGAGGGCGCGCTGCGCTGGATGGGCCGGCTCCACGGTGCGGACGGCCCGGCGCGGGCGGTGGCGGCGGCCCGCGAGGCGGGGTTCGACAACGTCAGCGTGGACCTGATCTTCGGGCTCCCGGACCGGTTGGGTCGGGATTGGGGTGCGGACCTGGACCGGGCGCTGGGCCTGGAGCCGGAGCACGTGTCCTTGTACGGGCTCACGGCGGAACCCGGCGCGCCGTTGGGGCGTTGGGTGGCGGAGGGCCGCGAGCGGCTGCCGGACGAGGACACCTACGCCGCCCAATACCTGCTGGCGGCGGAACGGCTGACGGCGGCGGGCTTCCGGCACTACGAGGTCTCGAACTTCGCGCGGCCCGGCCGGGAATCGCGGCACAACCAGGTCTACTGGTCTGGTGCGCCGTACCTCGGCCTGGGGCCGGGGGCACACTCCTACCTGGCGGGCCGGCGGTGGTGGAACGTGCGCTCGTGGGCGGCGTACGCAGCGGCGTTGGGGCGGGGCGAGGTGCCCGAGGCAGGGGCGGAGACGGTGGAGGGAGCCGCAGCGCGTCTCGAGCGGACGTGGCTGGCGCTGCGGACCGATCAGGGCTTTCCGCTGGTCGCCGCGAGCCAGCGGCAGCGGCGGCTGGCGGCCCAGTGGGCGGAGCAGGGGTGGGCGGTGGTGATCGGGGACGTGCTCCGCCTGACACCCAGCGGGTGGCTCCTGCTGGACCGGCTCGCCGTGGAACTGGACGACGCGGCGTGATGGGCGGCGTGCGGTGGCGCGGCGCGGGGCCGGCGCGCGGCTTGACGCGGATCCGGCCGTGGCGCGACATTTTTCGTTGTCGTTTGGGCCTGTGCGACGCACGGACACGACGATGAGCGGCGACGTGCTCACGGAACGCGAGCGACGGGTGCTCGAAGCGGTGATCCGCACGTACGTCGAAACGGCGGAGCCCGCGGGGAGCCGTGTCGTCGCGAAGAAGTACGCGCTGGGGGTTTCGCCCGCGACGGTCCGGAACACGATGGCGGACCTTGAAGAGAAAGGCTTCCTCTACCACCCCCACGCCTCGGCCGGCCGCGTGCCGACGGACCGCGCGTACCGCTACTACGTGGACAGCATCATGCGCCCGGTCCGGCTGACCGCGGCGGAGCAGCGTCGCCTGAGGCGGGAGATCGGGGACGAGGAGGCCGCGGGCGCGCCGCTGGAGTGGCTGATCCGCCGTGCGACGCAGGCGCTGGGGCTCCTGACGGGCGAGCTGGGCGTGGCGATCGCGCCGCGTCTGGATGAGACGGTCCTGGAGAAGCTCGAGCTCGTCTCGGTGGCCAGCGACAAGGTGCTGCTCGTGTTGACGCTGGGCAGCGGGCGCATCCGTACGGTCTACGTGGACCTTCCGAGCTCGGTGCCGCCGGAGACGCTCGTCTCGGTGACGATGGTGCTGAACGAGCGGCTCGCCGGCCTGACGCTGGCGCAGGTGCGGCAGACCCTGCCGGAGCGGCTGCGGGACTCGGCGGCGCTGGATGACGCCTCGGCGACCGAGTTGCTCAACGTCTTCCTGCAGGCGGCCGAGGACGTGTTCGACAAGACCGGCGCGGACGCGCTGCACCTCGGCAATGCGAGCGTGCTGGCGAACCAGCCCGAGTTCTCGAGCGGGAGCAGCCTGAAGGGGCTGATCGAGCTGACGGAGCGACGGGAGCTGCTGGCCTCGGTCCTGGGTGATCGGGTGGGCACCCCATCGGTCCACATCACGATCGGCGGTGAGAACGCCGATCCGATGCTCACGCCGTTCACGCTGGTGACCTCGCCCTACCGGAGCGGCAGCCTGTCGGGGGTGATCGGCGTGATCGGGCCCACACGGATGTCGTACGAGAAGGTGGCCGCGATCGTGCGGTACACCAGCTTGCTGCTGTCCGAGCTGATGGGCGGGGAGGTGGACGCCCCCGACCACACGGTGGTGGCGTGATCGGCGGGACGGACGAGGCCGGCAGCGGCTGTGCGGGCCGGGTCCACCCGGGGACTCGCGCCCGGTGAAGGCGGACGGATGAGAGACTACTACGAGATCCTGGGCGTTCCGCGGGATGCGGACACCGAAACGATCAAGAAGGCGTACCGCAAGCTCGCGCTGAAGTATCACCCGGATCGGAACAACGGGTCCAAGGAGGCCGAGGAGCGGTTCAAGGAGGCGACGGAGGCGTACGAGGTCCTCCGCGATCCGCAGAAGCGTGCGGCGTACGACAGGTACGGGCACGCCGGCGTGAAGGGTGCGGGCGCCGGCGCGGGCGGCTTCGGCGGCTTCGACTTCGCGGACGCCCTCGAGATCTTCATGCGCGACTTCGGCGGCTTCGGCTTCGAGGACCTGTTCGGCGGCCGGAGCACGCGCCGCGGGGCACGAAGCAGCCGGCGGCGGGGCAGCGACATCAGCGTCCGGGTCTCGCTGACGCTCGCCGAGGTCGCGGAGGGTGCGCGGAAGACGTTCGAGGTCCAGGTGCTGGACCCGTGCGAGGCGTGCGGCGGCACGGGTTCGGAGAACGGGGCGCCGCTGGTCCGTTGCCGGACGTGCGGTGGTGCGGGCGAGGTGCGGCGGGTCCAGCGGTCGATGCTGGGGCAGCTCGTGAGCGTCACGACGTGCCCCGACTGCCAGGGCGAAGGCCAGATCATTGAGCGCCTGTGCCCGGAGTGCGGCGGTCGCGGTGTCGAGCCCGTCAAGCGTACCTTCGCCGTGGAGGTGCCGCCCGGCGTTTCGAACGGCGACTATCTCACGCTGCGTGGGCAGGGCAACGCCGGCGTCCGTGGCGGTGCGCGGGGGGACATCATGGTCGTGCTCGATGTCGAAGAAGACCCGCGCTTCGTCCGTGACGGCGCGGACCTCTACTACACGCTTCCGATCACGTTCAGTCAGGCGGCCCTGGGTGCCGAGGTCGAGGTCCCGACGGTGCACGGGATGGCGCGGCTCCGGATCCCGCCCGGCACGCAGTCCGGCCGGCTGCTGCGGATGACCGGCCGGGGGCTGCCGCGGTTGCACGGCGGTGGCCGGGGCGACCAGATCGTTCGCATCGTGGTCTGGACGCCGACGGAGCTGACGCGGGAGCAGGAGGCGTTGTTCCGTCGCCTCGCCGAGATCGAGAGCCCGCCGCCGGCGCAGCACCGGGAAGACGCCGGCGAGCAGGACCGCGGCTTCTGGAGCCGGGTGAAGAACGCGTTCAGTGCGTGAGCGCGCCGGGGTGGAAGCCCCGGCGTCGCGTTTTCTTCCCTGGGCCGTCCTCCAACCTGCGTTCCCTCCGTATCGGTCACCCATTCCCGCGGCGCGGAGCCGGCTGGCCCGGCCGGACGAGCCGATCGATGCTCCTCAGCGGTCCACGTCCGGCGGCGGCCGGGTTTTTGAGCTGGCCGTATGGCGTTAGATTGCGTCGTTCACGGTCCGAGCGTCGGGCCGGCGCCGTGGCGCGAAGGGCGTGGCGCCGGCCGTGGGGACGGGGCAGTCCCCTCCGGCGTGGTTTCCGGGGAGCAGCGGTAAGCGGGCATGGGTTCGGGCAAGTGGCTCGTGCTGCGCGTCGAGGCCGCGGACGCGGAGGCGCGCGCGTTGGCGGCCGAAGCGCTGATCGGACTGGGGGGCACCGCGGTCGAGGAGCGGGACAACGCCCTGGTGACGTACCTGGCCGCGCCGGCGGACCCGGAGGGGTTCCTGGCGGGGGCCGAGGAGCGGCTGCGGGCGGCGGCCGGACGCGAGTTCCGCCTGTCGTGGGCGTGGGAGGAGGACCAGGACTGGACGGAGCTCTGGCGACGCGGCCTCGACGCCCGACGGGTGGGGCGACGCCTCGTCGTCACGCCCCCCTGGATCCAGCCGGAGACGCAGCGCGGCGACGTCGTGATCGTCATCGATCCGGGGATGGCGTTCGGGACGGGGGAGCACGCCAGCACGCGGGGCGCGCTGCGGCTGTTGGAGTCGGCGGTGGCGCCGGGGGACCGCGTGCTGGACGTGGGCACGGGGAGCGGGATCCTGGCCATCGCGGCCGCGCGCCTCGGGGCGCGGGAGGTCCTGGCCGTGGAGAGCGATCCGGACGCGGTGACCAACGCGTCCGTCAACCTGGAGCGCAACGGCGTCGCGGAGCGGGTGGAGCTGCGGTGCGACGTCGTGGACGCCGCTTATCTGCGCGCGTTGGGTCCGCGGCGGTTCGATGTCATTGCAGCCAACATCCTGAGCGGCGTGCTGCTGCCGCTGCTCGGGGCGTTCCGGGAGTCGCTGGACGAGGGGGGGCGGGCGATCCTGGGGGGGATCCTGCGGGAGGAGGCGGAGAGGGTCGTCGCGGCGGCGCGGGAGTCCGGATTCGAGCTGGCGATGGTGGACGAAGAGGAGGAGTGGTGGTCCGGGCTGCTGCGGGTGGCGTAGGGGGCGAGCCGTCTGCCGGCGAGGCCCGAGGTACCGCCAGACGGCACCGCCGAGCGGTTTCCTACGCGGCGCCGGCGCGTCAGCGGTGGCCGGTCCGGGGTGGGGCGGGCGCCGGCGCGGCCGGCGTCTGGCCGGGGCGCGGCGCGGCGAGGTCCTCCAGGACGCGACGGATCTCCTCGGCCTGCCCGAGCGCCTCGACGACCTCGGCCTGGAGCTCGGGGTCGTCGGCGGCGCAGGACCACAGGTGGACGAGCGATTCCTGGAGGGTGCAAAGCACCCGCGCCGCGGGGTGGGCGGTCGGGGGCGGTGGAGGGAGCTCCACGTCCGGCGCCGCCAGGGCGACGCGCGGGCCGGTGTCGATCCCGGCCTCCCGTAGCGCGTTCCGGTATTCGTCCTGGACATCGCCGGACCAGGTGTCCGCGGACCAGGGCAACGGGAGGGGGTCGAGCAGGAGGAAGAGGTCGGGCCGGCGCCTCAGCCGGTCGTGGAGCTGCGCGTAGGTCCCGATGCGGGGCCCCAGCTCGGCGACCAACGCCGCGTGGATCCGGGCCAGCGGGACCATCGGCTCGGGGTCGTTGCGGAGCAGCGTCAGGACGCGCTGCTCGATCTCGCTGAGCATGGGACGGATGCCCTCCTCGCGTTGGGGTGCGCAGGATGGGGCGCGTGGTGGGGCGAAGCCATAGCGAGTTGGGTGAAGAGAGGGCCGGAGCAGGGGCGAGGGCGGGGGCAGGGGAGCGGTCCGGATCGGATGGTCGATCAAGGAGGGATCGTGGCGAGTACGGAGTGCATCTTCTGCCGGATCGTAGCCGGGGACGTACCGGCGCAGGTGGTGCGCGAGGACGAGCACACCCTCGCCTTCAGAGACATCAATCCGCAGGCCCCGACGCACGTGCTGGTGATCCCGAAGCGCCACGTGGCCGCAGTGGACGCGCTGGAGGACGACGACGTGGAGCTGATCGGGCGCGTGGTGCTCGCGGCGCGCCTGGTGGCGCGGCAGGAGGGCATCGCGCGCTCGGGGTACCGTCTGGTGATGAACAACGGCCCCGCGGCGGGGCAGACCGTGGATCACCTGCACCTCCACGTGCTGGGCGGGCGTCAGATGGATTGGCCGCCGGGGTGAGCGGTTCGACGGAACGGCGAGCGCGGCCGCCGCTGGCCACGCGGCGGCCCCGGACCAAGAACGTGAGGGTCGAGGCGAATGGCAGAGACGTTGAAGGAGCGGATCCGCTCGGACCTCAACGTCGCGCGGCGCGAGCGTGACCGGCAGCGGACCGTGCTGCTCACGACGCTGCTCTCGGACATCCGCAATCGTGAGATCGAGCTGGGGCACGAGCTGAACGACGCGGAGACGGTCGAGGTGGTGAGCCGCGCCATCAAGCGGCGGCAGGAGGCGGCGGAGCAGATGCGGGCGGGCAAGCGGGCTGACCTCGCGGAGAAGGAGGAGCAGGAGGCGGCGCTGCTGGCCGCGTACCTGCCGCCGCCTCTGGGGGAGGCGGAGGTGCGTGCGCTCGTCCGGGAGGCGATCGAGGCCGGCGCCAAGACGGTGGGCGAGGTGATGGGGCGGATCATGCCGCAGATCAAGGGGCGGTTCGACGGCAAGGAGGCGAACCGCATCGTTCGGGAAGAGCTCGGCTGATCCGGTGCGGCTGGGCAGGACGGCGGGTCGATGAACGCGCATGCGCTCGGAGTGCTCCAGTTCCGGGAGGTGCTGGAGCTGGTGGCGAAGTTCGCCGCGAGCCCGCTGGGCGCGGAGGCGGTGCGCGCGCTCGAGCCATCGGACGCGCGGGTCTGGGTCGAGACCGAGTTGCGGCGCGTGGACCAGATGGCGGCGTTCCTGCTCGCGAGCGAAGAATGGGTCGCGCCGGCGGTGCCGGACCTGCGTGCGCCGCTCCGGATGCTCGCGGTGGAAGGGTCGGTGTGGGACGGTGTGATGCTGCGGGACGCGGGCGAGCTGTTGCGCTCTGCGCGCACTGCGCGCAGAGCGTTGCTGCGCTTTGGGAGCGACTACCCGTTGCTGGTCGAGTTGGCGAGGCGTCTGCTCGCCGCGCCGGGCGAGGAGACGGATGAACGCGACACGCGGCGGCTGCTCGAGGCGGAGGAGCAGGCCGTTCGCAGGGCGATCGACGACTCCGGCCACGTGCGCGACGACGCCTCGCCCGAACTGGCCCGCCTGCGGCGCGAGATCCGGGTGGCGCGCGTGCGCATCGTCGAGCGGCTCGAGCAGTACATGGCGTCGCTGCCCGAGCGGATCCGCGTTCCGGACGCATCCGTCAGCGTGCGCGATGGGCGCTACGTGATCCCGGTACGCCGCGAGGGGCGCGCGGAGGTGGGCGGCATCGTCCATGACGAGTCGGCGAGCGGGAACACGTTGTTCGTCGAGCCGCCGATCGCGATCGAGATGATGAACCGCCTGCGCGAGCTCGAGTTGGCGGAAGGGCGCGAGGTGCAGCGCATCTTGCGCGAGCTGACGGACGCGCTGCGGCCGCACCGCGCCGCGCTCCAGGACACGCTGGACGCGCTGATCGAGCTCGATTCGCTGTACGCGCGGGCGCGCTACGCGCTGGAGTACAACGGGCGACGGCCGGAGATCCTGCCGCGGGGTGTCGAGGACTACGTCGTCGTCAACGGCCACCATCCGTTGCTGCTCGCGGGCCCGGACCCCGTCGTGCCGTTCGACCTCGCCCTCGCCCCGGAAGAGCGGACGCTGCTCGTCTCGGGTCCGAACACCGGTGGCAAGACCGTGCTGCTCAAAGCGATCGGCCTGATCAGCCTGATGGCGCAGTCGGGGATCATCCCGCCGGTGGGGCAGGGGACGCGGCTGCCGCTGTTCTCGGACGTGTTCGCGGACATCGGCGACGAGCAGTCCATCGAGGCGAGCCTGTCCACCTTCTCCGCGCACCTGAAGAACCTCCGCGAGATCGTGGAGAAGGCGGACGCGCAGTCGCTCGTGCTCATCGATGAGATCGGCAGCGGGACCGACCCTGCGGAGGGCGCCGCGCTGGCGCAGGCGATCCTGGTGGAGCTGACGCGGCGTGGCACGCGTACCGTGGCGACGACGCACCTGGGGCAGCTCAAACTGCTCGCGGGGACGGAGCCGGGGGTGGTGAACGCGTCGCTCCAGTTCGACTCGCGCGAGCTGCGGCCGACGTACCGGCTGGTGAAGGGAGTGCCGGGCCGGAGTTACGGGCTCGCCATCGCGCGGAGGTTGGGCTTCCCCGAGAGCGTGTTGGAGCTGGCGGAGTCGTACCAACCGGCATCCGAGCGCGAGGTCGCGCAGCTCCTCGTCGAACTCGAAGAGAAGGAGCGGCGTGCCGCGGAAGCGCTGGCGGAGGCGGAGGCGGCGCGTGCGGAGCTGGTGGCGCTGCGGCGTCAGCTCGAGCAGCGCGAACACGAGGTGCGCAAGCGCGAGCGGGACGCCGAACGGCGTGCACGGCAGCAGGCGCGGGACCTGTTGCTCGGCGCGCGAGAGGAGGTGGAGGCGGCGATCCGCGAGCTGCGGGAGGCGGTGGCCGCGGGCGCGGACGCAGCGGCGTTCGAGGAGGCGGCGCGCGCGGCGAGGCGGCGGGTCGAGCAGGCGGCGAGGAAGCAGCTCGAGCGGATGCCCGAGCTGGCCGTGGAGACGGCCGTGGCCGGAGAAGGAACGCGCGCGCCGGAGCCGGGCGGGCGCGTCCGCATCGCAGCGACGGGTGCGGTCGGCACCGTGGTGGAGATCCGCGATGGTCGCGCGACGGTGGAGACGGGCGGGCTGCGGCTCCAGGTGCCGGTGAAGGGGCTGGTTGCGCTGGAGCCGGAACCGGAGCCGTCCCGGCGGCCGGCGGCCGCCGGGGCCGTCGGATGGAGTGCGCCGGAGGTGGATGCGCGGCCGGAGATCGACCTGCGCGGGCTCCGTGCAGAGGAGGCGGTGGGGGAAGTGGAGCGCGCGGTGGACGCGGCGGTGCGGGCGGACCTGACCACGCTGCGCATCATCCACGGCAAGGGCACGGGCGCGTTGCGTGAAGTGGTCGCGCAGACGCTGCGCGCGGACCGGCGCGTGAAGTCGTTCCGGTTGGGCATGCCTTCCGAAGGTGGCACGGGCGTGACGATCGTGGAGCTGGAATGATCCCGGACGACGTCGTCGAAGAGGTCCGGACGCGGGCCGACATCGTGGAGATCATCGGCGAGCACGTCGCGCTCAAGCGCGCGGGCAAGGACTTCCGCGCGCTGTGTCCCTTCCATCGGGAAAAGACGCCGTCGTTCTACGTGGTCCCCGCGAAGGGCTTCTTCAAGTGCTTCGGCTGCGGCGAGTCCGGAGACGTGTTCGCCTTCCTGATGAAGCGTCTCGGCCTGGGTTTCAACGACGCCGTGCGACAGGTCGCGGAGCGTGTCGGCGTCGAGATCCCGGAGCCCGGCCGGCGTAGCGGGGACGAGCGGCACCGGCCGCTGTACGAGGCCGTGGCATTCGCGGCGGACTTCTTCCGGCGTCAGCTCTGGGACGAGCCGGTGGGCGAAGTCGCTCGGCGGTACCTCGAGCGGCGGGGCATCCCGCGGGAGGCGGCGGAGCGCTTCCTGCTCGGCTACGCGCCGGACGAGTGGACGGCGCTGCGGGATGCGGCGACGCGCCACGGCATCGCGGAAGAGGTGTTGTTCGAGGCGGGGCTGATCAAGCGGAGCGAGCGCCGGGCCGAACCGTACGACCGGTTCCGCCACCGGCTGATCTTCCCCATCACGGATACGGCGGGGCGAGTGATCGCCTTCGGCGGCCGCATGCTGGGAGCGGCGGCCGAGCGCGCGCCGAAGTACCTGAACTCGCCGGAGACGCCGATCTACCAGAAGGGCCGTGTCCTCTACGGGCTGTCGTGGGCGAAGCAGGCGATCCGACGGGAGGGCGAAGCGATCATCGTCGAAGGGTACATGGACTACGTGTCCCTCGCGGCCCGGGGCATCGAGAACGTGGTCGCGCCGCTCGGCACGGCCATGACCGAGGAGCAGGCGCAGCTCCTCGCCCGCTATACCCGCAAGGCGCTGCTGCTCTACGACAGCGACCCCGCCGGCATGCGCGCGACCTTCCGCACCGCGGATGCGCTGCTCGCTGCGGGCGTGCATCCGATGGTGGTGACGCTGCCGCAGGGCGAGGATCCGGACTCGCTGGTGCGGCGCGGGGGTGCGGCGGCCTTGAAGCCGCTGCTCGATGAGGCGGTGGACGTGTTGGACCGCAAGCTCCAGATCCTGGAGGCGGGCGGTTACTTCCGGGACGTGGAACGGATCCGCTTCGCGCTGGACAAGCTGCTGCCGACGCTGCGCGCCGCGGCGGACGAGACGCTGCGGGACATCTACGTGGCGCGGGTCTCGGAGCGGACGGGCGTGCGCCGGGACACGCTGGAGCGGGAGCTGGAGCTCGAGCGCCCCGTGGCGCACCGGAGGGCCACGGCCGAGGCGCGCCAGCAGGAGGCGGCGCAGCGGGATGCGACCGAGCGCATGTTGCTGTTGCTGCTGTTGCGCGACCGGGCGCGGGTGGCGACGGCCGGGGAGCTGGTGCGGCCGGAGGATCTGGCGTCGAGCCCGGCGCGGGAGCTCTATGCGCGTCTTCTCGCCGCGGGCGGCAACGCCGATGAGGATCCGCGGGCGTGGGAGCTCTCGCCTCCCGCCCGCCAGTTGCTCGAGGAGCTGCTCGCCGACCCGCAGGACCTCACGGACGGCGACCGCGTCTTCCGGAACACGATCGGCGACTTGCGGGTGCGAGCGCTGTTCCAGCGGTTGGACCGGTTGGAGACGGAGTCGTTGCGGGCGGATGCGGCGCGGGAGGAGGAGCTGTGGCGAGAGCGGCTCGCGATCCATGCGGAGCTCAGGAGACTCGGATCGGAGCTCGCCGATCTGGGGTTTAAGTTGAGCAGGAGGTACCGGACGTACCCCGGGCGGGGGCGCATCCGGCAACCGGGGCCCATGTCCAAGGAAGGGTGAATGGAAGAGATCTACCGATCGTTGCTGGAACTCCAGAAGCTGGACGAGGAGATCGCGGGGGCGGAGGCGCGCCTGGCGACGTACGGCCCGAAGCTCGAGGAGCTGGATGCGCCGGTGGCGGCGTTGGCGCGGGAGGTGGAGGCGTTGCGGGCGCGGGTCGCGGAGATGCAGCAGGACGTGCGGCGGCTCGAGCGGGCGGCGCAGGAGAAGAGAGAGCGTCTGGCGCGCTACGTGGAGCGGCTGGAGCGGGTGCGGACCGCCCGTGAGGAGGCCGCGGTCCGGACGGAGATCGATCTGGTGCGGCGGGCGGCGGAGGTGGACGAGCAGGAGGCGCGTGACCTGACGGAGCAGGCGACGCGTTCGGAGCTGAAGCTGGAGGAGCTGGAGCGGGAGCTGGCCAGGGTGCGAGCGGAAGTGGAGCCGAAGCGGCGGGCGCTGGAGGAGGAGCGGGCGGGCGCCGCAGACGAGCTGGCGGTGCTGCGCGACCGCCGGCAGAACCATGCGCTGCATCTGGATGCCGCGGCGCTCCGGCTCTACGAGCGGGTACGGGCGGGCCGGACCCAGATGGTGCTGGCGAAGCTGCTGGCGGACGGCGCATGCGGCCACTGCTTCAGCGTCGTGCCGATCCAGCAGCAGGTCGAGATCCGCCGGGGAGGAGGGACCCTGCACCGCTGCGAGGTGTGCGGCGTGATCCTGTATCCCGAGGACTGAGGGCCGCGTTCCAGGCGAGGGACGCGGCCCGTTTTTCACTTGCCCGTGTCACGCGTGGACCGCTAGCTTTGGCGCCATGAGCCCGTCGGTGATGGTGCCCGCTCCGGCGCGTCGTTGGGTGCGGCGTGGGGCGGTGGTGGACGATGCCGCGGTCGGGCGGCTGGTGGAGGCGCTGCGGCTCCCGGAGCCGCTGTGCCGGCTGCTGGCCCAGCGGGGCTACGGCGTTCCGGAGGAAGCGAAGCGGTTCCTGCGGCCGCGGCTGGACGGCCTCCACGATCCGTGGCTGCTCGCGGGGATGGAGCGGGCGGTCGAACGGCTCTCCCGTGCGCTGGACCGGGGCGAGACGATCCTCGTCCACGGCGACTACGATGTGGACGGGATCTGTTCGACCGCGCTGTACACGCAGGTGCTGAGGCGGCTCGGCGGCCGTGTGGTGCCCTTCGTGCCGCGTCGCCTGGTGGACGGCTACGACCTCGGCCCCGCGGGGATCGCGGCCGCCGTGGAGGCGGGCGCCCGCCTGATCCTCACGGCCGACTGCGGGATCCTGGCGCACGGGGCGGTCCTCGCCGCGAAGGATGCGGGGATCGACGTCGTCGTCACGGACCATCACACGCCCGGGGCCGAGCTCCCGCCGGCGGTCGCCGCGATCGACCCGAACCGCCCGGACTGTCCTTACCCCGACAAGGCGCTGGCCGGCACCGGGGTGGCGTTCAAGGTCTGCCAGGCGCTGTGGGAGGCGCGCGGGCAGCCGCCGACCGAGCTGTGGTACTATCTGGACCTGGTCGCCATCGCGACCATCGCCGACCTCGCTCCGCTCCGCGGAGAGAACCGCGTGCTGACGCGCTACGGGCTGCGCGTCCTGCCTGTGACACGGAACCCGGGTTTGCGCGCGCTCGTGCGGCGGGCGGGGCTCGCCGACCGGGCGTTCCTCATGGCGAGCCACGTCAGCCACATGCTCGGCCCGCGCATCAACGCGGTGGGGCGGATGGGGGATGCATCCTGGGGGGTGCGGCTGCTGCTGGCGGAATCGGATGAGGAGGCCGAGCCGCTGGTGGAGCGGCTCGAGCAGGACAACCGGGAACGGCAGATCGCGGACCGGGAGACGCTGCGCGAGGCGCTCGAGCTACTGGAGCGGGGCTACGACCCGGACCGGGACTACGCCGTGGTGCTGGCCGCATCGGGCTGGCACCCGGGGGTGATCGGCATCGTCGCCTCCCGGGTGGTGGAACGGATCCACCGGCCGACGATCCTGATCTCCATTGCGCCCGAGGGTGGGCACGCCCGGGGCAGCGCGCGCTCGATCCCGGCGTTCGACCTCTACGCCGCGCTGCGCGCCTGCGGCGACCACCTCGAGCGCTACGGCGGACACAAGTACGCCGCCGGATTGGAGATCCGGCCGGATCGGATCGACGCGTTCCGGGAGGCGTTCAACGCGATGGCGCGGACGGCCCTGAGCCCCGACGACCTGGTGCCGGAGGTCGAAGTGGACCTCGACGTCCGGCTGCCGGAGGCGAACCAGGAGCTGTACCGGTACCTGCGCCATTTCGGGCCGTTCGGCGTGGGCAACCCGGCGCCGGTCTTCGCCGCGCGGGGCGTCTCGGTGGCAGGCTATCCGCGAGTGGTGGGCAACGGCCACCTGAAGCTCCAGCTCGCACAAGACGGCGTGCGACTGGAGGCCATCGGGTTCCGGATGGCAGAGTGGCTGAAGCACGTGGACGTGAGCCGCGGGCCGATCGACGTGGCGTTCCAGCTCCACGAAGACCGTTGGGGCGACCGGGTCACGCTCCAGGCGCGGCTCGTGGACCTGCGGCCCGCGGCGGGACCCGGCGCCGGGTGAGCGTGCCGGCGGCGCGCGGAAGTGCCCGCGGCCGGGGGCGGGCGCGCCGCAGTGAGGTCGGGCGATGAGGATCATCGCAGGTCGTTGGCGTGGTCACCGCATCGAGGCACCGCCCGGCCGCCACACGCGCCCCACGACCGACCGGGTCCGCGAGGCGTGGATGAGCGCGCTCCAGCCGGCGCTCCCGGGCGCAACGGTCCTGGACCTGTTCGCCGGATCCGGCGCGCTCGGCCTGGAAGCGCTCTCGCGTGGGGCCGCCCGGGTCGTGTTCGTCGAGAAGGCGGGGCGCGCGCTCCGGGCGTTGCGCGCGAACATCGAGCGGCTCGGGGCGGAGGGCCAGACGGAGGTGGTGCGCGCGGACGCGCTCGCCTACGTCGCCGGCCTCCCGCTCGGCGCCTTCGACCTCGCCCTCGCCGACCCGCCGTACGGGGAGGACCTGGCGGCCGAGCTGGTGCGGCAGTTCACACGGCGGCCGTTCGCGCGCCAGCTCTGGATCGAGCACAGCGCGAAGGAGACGTTGCCGGAGACGCCGGGCCAGCGGACGCGGCGGTACGGCGACACGGCGCTCACCATGATCCCCGCACCGGAATGAGTGGAACGACCCAGCGCGTCGCGATCTATCCCGGCTCGTTCGACCCGATCACGAACGGTCACGAGGACATCGTGAGGCGCGGCCTGCGCTTCGTGGATCGCATCATCGTGGCCGTCGCGCACCGGTCTACCCAGGCGAAGCAGGGGCTCTTCACCATCGAAGAGCGGGTCCAGATGATCCGCGAGGTCTTCGCGGACGAGCCGCGCGTCGAGGTGAAGGAGTTCGAGGGCCTGCTCGTCGAGTTCGCTCGCCGGGAGGGCGCGCCGCTGATCATCCGGGGCCTGCGGGCCGTCTCGGATTTCGAGTACGAGTTCCAGATGGCTCTGATGAACCGGCAGCTCTGGCCGGAAGTGGAGACACTCTTCCTGGCGCCCGACGTGCAGTACTCGTTCCTGTCCGCCTCGCTGGTGCGGGAGATCGCGTCGTTGGGGGGTGATGTGAGCGACCTTGTCGCGCCGCCGGTGCTGGCGCGGCTGAACGAGAAGTATGCGGGCGCACGCCATGGCTCATGAACGCGTTCCTCGAGCAGCTCCCCGTACGTGCGGCGGCGCTGCGGCGACGGATCGTGTTCGCGGAAGGGCACGACGAGAGGATCATCCACGCCATTGCCCGGCTCCAGCGCGCTGGCGTCATGCAGGTCATCGCGTTGAGTTCGCGACCGGAGGAGCTGCGGCGGGCGGTGGATGCGGCTGAGGGGGACGGCGACGGCGTCATCGTGGTGGATCCGGCGCGGGACGACCGACGCGAACACTACGCCGACGCGCTGCTCGAGCGCCGCAAGCACCGTGGCATGACGCGCGCGGAAGCGCTGGAGCGGGTGAGCCAGCCGCTCTACTTCGCGGCGATGATGGTGTGCGCGGGGGAGGCGGACGGATCGGTGGCGGGCGCGGCGTACCCGACGGCGGAGGTGCTGCGCGCCGCGCTGTGGTGCGTGGGGCCGGCGCCCGGAATCGAGACGATCTCGTCCTCGTTCTACATGGTCGTGCCGCCGTTCAGGGGGACGCGGGAGCCGGAGGTCCTGACGTTCACGGATGCGGGGGTGGTGCCGGAGCCCGGGGCGCGTCAGCTCGCGGACATCGCGCAGGCGGCGGTGGAGGCGCGTCGGAAGATCGTGGGAGACGAGCCGCGCGTCGCGTTCCTCTCGTACTCGACCAAGGGCAGCGCCACGGGAGAGAGCGTGCAGCGCGTGCGGGAAGCCCTGAACCTGTTCCGTGAGCGGATGCCGGATGTGGTGGCGGACGGCGAGCTCCAGGCGGATGCGGCACTGATCCCGGCTGTCGCGACCCGGAAGGGGGCGGATGTGGGGCTGGCGGGGACGGCGAACGTGCTGGTCTTCCCGGACCTGGACGCGGGGAACATCGCGTACAAGCTGGTGCAGCGGCTGGCCCGGGCGGAGGCGTTGGGGCCGATCATCCAGGGTCTCGCGCGGCCCTGCAACGACCTCTCCCGCGGGGCGAGCGTGGACGACATCGTCCACGTGGCGTGCATCACGGCGCTGCTGGCGTGAGGCGTCCGCCGCGCGGCGGCGCGCGCCGGTTGCGCCGGCGATAGGCGGCACCGAACTTGCCCTGCACGGCCGATATCCGCCGGGACCCACGACCACGTGAGGGAGCCATGAACTTCCACGTGAAGAAAGAGGCCGACGTCGTCACGATCGACGTCGAAGGTCAACTCATTGTCGGCAACCGCCAGGAGCTGAAGCAGAAGGTGCTCCAGGAGCTCGAGGGCGGGGCGCGCAAGTTCCTGATCGACTTCGCGAAGACGGGTTACATCGACTCGTCCGGCCTGGGCGTGCTGGTCAGCCTGTCCAAGAAGATCCGCGAACAGGGCGGCGAACTGCGCCTGGCCAACCTCAACGAGGACCTGCGGACGCTGTTCGAGCTGACCAAGCTCGATACGCTCTTCCACATCTCGAACAGCCGGGAGGAAGCGCTCGCTTCCTTCTGACGCTGTCCATCCTGCCCTCCGAGCCTTAGATTCCATGGAGTCCGGCGCCCCGGCCGGACGGGGGCGCCCGCTCCACGGGCGGCGCACGGGGCCGCGCCGCCCGGGCGGTGCGGGCGATCAGCAGCCGTGGACCCGACATGAAAGTGGATTACAGCATCGAGCTGCCGAACGACCTGCGCGCCATCGGCCGCGCGGTGCAGCAGCTCGTGAACCGGTGCCGCGAGGCTGGCTTCGACGACGACCGGCTGCGGCTGAACCTGCGGGTCGGCGTGACGGAGGCGCTGGCCAACGCGATGCTTTACGGGAACGGCCGCGATCCGGCGAAGCGCGTGCGCGTGGAAGCGAACGTCACCCCCGAGGAAGTGACGGTCCGCGTGACCGATGAAGGCCGCGGGTTCGACCCGGAGGCCGTCGCCGATCCGACGCTGCCCGGCAACCGCTCGCGGCCGTACGGCCGCGGGATCTTCCTGATCCGGAAGCTGATGGACCGCGTCGAGTTCAACGAGCGAGGCAACTCGATCACGATGGTCCTCCTCGCCGGCTCGCGCGCGAACAGGGATCGAGAGTCGCGGTGAGCACGGTGCACGGCGCCGAGCCCGTCCACGGTTCGGCCTCCGGCGTGGGCGCGCTGCTCGACGCCTTCCGCCGCACGCACGAGGGCGTGGACCTCCGGCTCTGGGCCGCGTGTCCGGGCGGTTGGATCTGCGTCTACCCGCCGGAGGGCGTCGCCGCCGACGGGCCCGGCCCGACAGCGCAGCACGTCCCGGGGAGCGACGGCGTCTACGAGCTGGAGATCGAGGGGGCCGCGCTGCCGGCCGGCGAAGTCGGATTCCTGCTCGAGGCGCTCGCACAGTTCCTCAACTACGAGACCGAGACCCGCCTCGCCGCCGAAGAACTCGCCGACCGTTACGAGGAGATCAACCTTCTGTACTCCATCACCGAGACGCTCGGGTCGGTCATCTCGCTGCCGGCCGCCGGCCAGCGCATCCTCGGCGAGGTGGCGGACGTGCTCGGCGCGCGGCGTGCATCCCTGTGGATCTACCACCCCGAGGACGATCGCCTCCACCTGATCGCGGCCGTGGGTGAGGACGGTCTGAGCGGCCCGATCGCCCCGGACGACCCGCATTCCGTGACGGCGCGCGTCTTTCGCGAACGCAGAGCCCTCAACATCGAACGCGCCACTTCACTGCCGCGGGGCGCACGGATGGAGCCGCCGCCCCGTGGCCGCGAGCCGTTCCTGTCCGTGCCGATCCACTACAGGCCGCCCGAAGGGCCAGCCCGGACGATCGGCGTGATCAACCTGGTCGGCCGGCACACGGACGAGCCGTTCGACGCGGGCGACGCGCGGCTGCTCACGGCGATCGCCAGCCAGGTGGGGGTCGCGCTCGAGGCGCAGCGGCTCATGCAGGAGAACCTGCGCCGCCAGCGGTTCGAGCGCGAGCTCGAGCTGGCACACGACCTCCAGCTCAAGCTGCTGCCCGACGTCTCGAAGCTCGCCACCTCGGCGGAGATCGCTGCACGCTGCTCGCCCGCCGAATCCGTGGGTGGGGACTTCTACCACCTGTTCCCGCTCTCGAGCGACCGGCTCGGCGTGTTGATCGGCGATGTCTCGGGCCACGGGTTCTCGGCCGCGCTGATCATGGCGCTCACGATCAGCGCTGCCGGGATCTACGCATTGGAGGCGCGACCGCCGGGCGAGGTGCTGGAGCGCGTGCACGCCGCGCTCATCGACGAGCTGGAGACCACGGAGATGTACGTCTCGCTGTTCTACGGCGTGCTGGACGCGCGAGGCCGCCGCCTCGTCTACGCCAACGCGGGACACCCGCAGGCGTACCGGATCCGGGAGGACGGCGGCGCCATCCGGTTGGGTGCGACCAGCCCCGCGCTCGGGACCGTCGTCCTGCCGGCGTACGGCGAGGCGGTGAGTGAATGGGCTACGGGGCGGGACCTGCTCTGCCTGTTCACCGACGGACTGTCCGACGCCTTCGCCGGTGGCGGCATGGCCGGCGAGGCCGCGCTGGTGCAGGAGGTCGTGCGGTTGCGCGACCGGCCGCCCGCGGAGATCCTGGAGCGCGTCTTCGCCCTCACCGAGAACGCGACGACGGCCGTGCCGCCCGATGACCGCACGGCCGTCATCGTGCGTGCGTGATACGACCGTGCGGGCCAAACGCTCCCTGGGCCAGAACTTCCTGGTCGACCCCAACATCCAGCGCAAGATCGTGGCGGCGCTGGATCTCACACCCGAGGACGAGGTGCTCGAGATCGGCCCCGGCACCGGGGCGCTGACCCGGCACCTCGCCGAGCAGGCCGGGCGCGTCATCGCCATCGAGAAAGACGATGAACTCGCCGCGCGTCTCCAGGCCGAGTTCGCCGATGGGACGGGCGTGACCATCGTGCACGGCGACGCATTGGAGACCGACCTGCGCACGCTCGTCCACGATCCCGCGCGCGTCAAGGTCGTCGGCAACATTCCGTACAACATCACCTCGCCGCTGATCTTCCACCTGCTCGAGTCCGGACTGGGCGCAGAACGCATCGTCATCATGGTGCAGCGCGAGGTCGCGGACCGGATCCTCGCCGCACCAGGCGAGAAGGCCTACGGCGCACTCAGCGTCGGCGTGCGTACGGTCGCGGATGTGAAGCGGCTCTTCCACGTGGGCCGGGGCGCGTTCCGACCCGTTCCGGACGTGGATTCCACGGTGATCCTCATCACGCCGCACCGGCCGCCGCGGCTCTCGCCCGAGGAGCAAGCAGACCTGCGGACGTTGACGCGCGTCGCGTTCGGCTGGCGGCGCAAGCAGCTCCAGAAGATCCTCCGCTCCGCGGAGGAGTATCGGGTGGATCCCCACGACCTCGAGGGAGTGACGGGCGAGACGGGCATCGAGATGGACCGGAGGCCGGAGACGCTCACCCCGGATGAGTTCATCGCCCTCTCCCGCGCCCTGAGGAAGCGAGGCTATCCGCGCTCAGCGGGCGCGGGCCGGGAGCCGGAAACGGACGTGTAATGGGGATGCAGACCGTGGCCGCAGCGCCGCAGGGCCGCACTGCCCGCCTGCTCGCCGCTCTCGGCCTCCAGCGCAGGGAGCTGCGGAGCTGGGCGATGTACGACTGGGCGAACTCCGCGTTCATCACGACCATCGGCGCGGCGGTCCTGCCCATCTACTACAGCCGGGTCGCCGCCGGCGACCTCAGCCCCGTCCAGGCGACCGCGTACTGGGGCTACACGAACTCGATCGCGCTCGCGATCATCGCCTTCGCCTCCCCGGTGCTGGGCGCGATGGGCGACTACCTCGGCGCCAAGAAACGGTTCCTCGCCGCGTTCATGCTGGTGGGCGTCATCGCATCCGCCGGCCTCTACTTCGTGCAGCGCGGCGACTGGCTGCTCGCTTCGGCGCTCTACGTCGTCGGCAGCATCGGCTTCACCGGCTCCCTGGTCTTCGCGGATTCGCTGCTGCCCCACATCGCGCGCCCGGACGAGATCGATCGCGTCTCCACCGCAGGCTACGCGCTGGGTTACCTCGGCGGCGGCGTGCTGCTGGCGATCAATGCGCTCATGATCGCGCAGCCCGCCGTGTTCGGGCTCGCGGATGCGGCCGTCGCGAGTCGCGTGTCCTTCCTCACCGTCGCGGCCTGGTGGCTGGTCTTTTCCGTCCCGGTCTTGCGGAACGTGCCCGAGCCGCCCCGACGGGTGGACGCCGGGGAAGCGCTCCACGGCAACCCCTTCGCCGCAGCGTTCGGCCGACTGCGCACGACGTTCCGCGAGATCCGCCAGTATCGAGAGACGTTCCGGTTCCTGCTCGCGTTCTGGCTCTACATCGACGGGATCCACACCATCCAGCGACTCGCCGTGATCTACGGGACCGAGCTGGGCCTCGGCCAGGGGACCCTCATCGGCGCGCTGCTCCTGGTCCAGTTCATCGGCATCCCCTGCAGCTTCCTGTTCGGCGCTCTCGCCAGCCGCATCGGGACGCGGCGCGGCATCGATCTCGCCCTCGGGGTCTACACGCTCATCGCCGTCTTCGGCTACTTCGTCCGCGAGGCGTGGCACTTCTGGGCGCTCGCGTTCGTGGTCGGCCTGGTCCAGGGCGGGGCGCAGGCGCTCAGCCGCTCCTTCTACGCCACCATGATCCCCCGGGCGAAGTCCTCGGAGTTCTTCGGATTCTTCAGCGTGTCCGAGCGTTTCGCCGGCATCGTGGGGCCCGCCGTTTTCGGGTTGGTGGGCATGCTCACCGGCTCCAGCCGGTTCGGGATCCTCGCCCTCATGGCGTTCTTCGTGAGCGGCATGGTCGTGTTGAGCCGCGTGGACGAGGCCGAGGGCCGGCGGGCGGCGGCCGCGGCGGATGCCGCTTTGTCGTCGTCGACATCGTCGGTCATCGGGCGCTGAGGCACCGGCCGCGCGTCGGACGTGCCGTCCTGCTGGTGGCGGATCTATTTGTCGCCGTGTGGGTTGGCATTGACGCGTCGGAGTGGCGGGGGTAGCTTATTTGTGAAAGCATTCACAAACCCGCCGGTGAGCTGGGAGTCGCGGCGCGATGAGGAAGGTATCGGACTCCACCGTCACCCGCCTGTCGCTGTACCTCCGGATCCTCAGCGAGTTGAACGAGCAGGGGCTGGGCACCGTTTCGAGCGAGGAGTTGGCGCGGCGGGCGGGCACGACGGCGGCGCAGGTGAGGAAGGACCTGTCGTTCTTCGGGACGTTCGGCAAGCGAGGTCTGGGGTATTCGGTGCCGGATCTCGTGGAGCGGTTGCGCGCGATCCTGGGGCTCGGGCGGCAGTGGCGGGTGGCGCTGGTGGGGGCGGGGAAGATCGGAGCGGCGTTGTTCGGGTATCAGGATTTCCGGCGGCAGGGTTTCCACATCGTCGCGGTGTTCGACGCGGACGAGCGGAAGGTGGGGCAGCGCTGGGACGGGCTCCGGGTGCTCCCGGCGGAGAGCATGGAGGAGGTGTTGCGGGCGGAGGGGATCGAGATCGTCATCGTTGCGGTTCCGGCGGAGGCGGCGCAAGGTGTGGTGGATCGGGTGGTGGCGGCGGGGGTTCGCGGGATCCTGAACTTCGCGCCGACGAAGCTGGACGTCCCGCCGGATGTCGCGTTGAAGAGCGTGAACATGACGGTGGAACTGGAGGGCTTGTCGTACGCGTTGTCGAACGGGGAGCGGGGTGGCGCGCGGTGGCGGGGCACGCGTACGGATCGGAGATGAGGCGTATGGACGGTTCACGCGTACACGTCACGTCGGAGATCGGCCCGTTACGGGCGGTGATCTGTCACACGCCGGGTCCTGAAGTGCTGGCGGTGACGCCGGCCACGCGGGAAGACTTCCTGTACGACGACATCATCGACCTGGAGCAGGCGCGGCGGGAGCACCACCGGTTCAAGGCGATCCTCTCGCGGTTCTGCGAGGTGTACGAGGTGCGGGACCTGCTCGAGGAGATCGTGGACGAGCCGGAGGTGAGGAAGTTCCTGATCGGGCGGGTGATGGACGTCGCGCAGTCGGAGCCGCTCGCGCGGGAGCTGGAGAAGCTGCCGGCGTCGGAGCTGGTGGCGTTGTTCATCGAGGGACGTGAGGTGGAGGAGGGGCCGCTGCAGAAGATCCTGAACGTGGCCACCTACGAGCTCCCGCCGTTGCCGAACCTCTTCTTCACGCGTGATGCGGCGATGGTGGTGGGCGACGGGGTGGTCATCGGCTCGATGCGCTACACGGTGCGCTGGACGGAAGAGATCCTGATGAAGGCTCTCTTCACGTATCACCCCAAGCTCCAGCGCAAGACGCTGATCTACGACGGCAGCGAGGAGCGGCGGGCGGGGTACACGCTGGAGGGAGGGGACCTGCACGTCCTGCGCCCGGACCTGGTGATGATGGGGCTGTCGGAGCGGTCGAGCCCGGGGGCGTTCGACACGATCGCGGACCGACTGGTCAAGCAGGTGGGGATCAAGGACATTCTGCTGGTGGTGCTCCCCAACGACCGGGCGATGATCCACCTGGACATGATCTTCACGATGGTGGATCGGGACCACTGCGTGATCTTTCCGCCGGCGTTCGTCGGGCCGACGCGCTGCAGCGTGCTCCATTACCACGCGGGGCGGAAGGGCATGCGGGAGATGCCGAACCTGTTCGCCGCGCTGCGGGAGGTGGGGTTGCCGCTGGAGCCGATCTTCTGCGGCGGCACGAAGCGGGTGTTCCAGGAGCGCGAGCAGTGGTCCAGCGGCTGCAACTTCGTGGCGGTCCGTCCGGGGGTGGTGCTCGGTTACTCGCGGAACGAGATGACGTACGCGGAGATGGAGCGTGAGGCCGGATACCGCGTCGTCTCCGGGCTGGATTTCCTCACGGGCGAGGCGGACATCGAAGACGATGAGAAGGCGGTCATCACCTTCGAGGGGAGCGAGCTGGTGCGTGGGGGCGGTGGGGCGCGTTGCATGACGTTGCCGGTCCGTCGCGAGGACATCTGGTGAGGCGGGACCCGCGGCGCGCGGACGGCGCCCACCGGCTTCGGTTCGGCGAGCAGCTCGACCTGCGGTTGTCAGGGGGCGGGGCACCCGACCAGCCGCTCGCGGACCCGCGCGAGACAGACGGTGCGGCCTCGGCGAACGGCAACGGGCACGGACCGGTGGACGACGTGCCGCTGCGGTCGCTCGAGTACGTCGTCGTGGACGTGGAGACGACGGGCGGGTCCGTGTACCGGGGGCACCGGATCACGGAAATCGCAGCGTGGTGCGTGGACGGCACGGGACGGGTGATCGAGTCGTTCGAGACGCTGGTGAATCCGGAGCGGCCGATCCCGCCGTACATCACCGCGCTGACGCGCATCACCCAGGAGATGGTGGCGGGCGCGCCGCCGTTCCGGGAGATCGCCGAGGATGTGCACCGGCTGCTGGCGGGGCGGGTCTTCGTGGCACACAACGCGGCGTTCGACTGGGCGTTCCTGTGCCGGGAGCTGGAACGGGCGACGGGCCGCGCGCCGGAGGCCAGGGTTCTGTGTACCGTCCGGCTGGCGCGCCATCTCGTGCCCGAGGTGCGGCGCCGTTCGCTGGACGCGCTGACCGAGTATTTCGGTGTGGAGAACGAGGCGCGGCACCGGGCGTACGGCGACGCGCGCGCGACGGTGGAGCTGCTGCTCCGGCTGCTGGAGCGGCTCGAGGAGCAGGAGATCCGGGGGTGGGCGGCGCTCGAGGCGCTGCTGGAGCGGCGCGCGCCGCGTCGGCGTCGGCGCTCGTCGCTGCCGCGGTCGATGGACTCGGCGTGAGAAGGGCCAGGGCGTGGGCAAGGGCGACGGTGGAGCGATGAAGGAGGGTGAAGCGGTGCAGTTTCCGGAGGTCGCGTCCGACCTTCCGCTGCGGCGGACGCGGACGCTGGGGAAGTGCCGCCTGCACGCGCTGGAAGCCGGGCTGCAGCGGCTGGACGGCGGGGCGATGTTCGGCGTGGTCCCGAAGCCGTTGTGGCAGAAGCGGATCCCGGCAGATGGGCGGAACCGCATCCCGCTCGCCTTGCGCTGCCTGCTCATCGAGACGCCGGACGCGCTGGTGCTGGTGGACAACGGCGTGGGCAACAAGGAAGACGCCAAGTTCCGGGACATCTACGGCGTGGACAACGCCGGCTCGCCGACGCGCCTGGAGGACGCGCTGCGGGATGCGGGGTTCACGCCGGAGGACGTGGACATCGTCATCAACACGCATCTGCACTTCGATCACGCGGGCGGCAACACGTACCGGGACGCGGAGGGCGCGATCCGGCTCTCGTTCCCGCGGGCGCGTTACGTGGTGCAGGCCGGCGAGTGGGAGTGGGCGCATTCGGGCAACGAGCGGGTGCGTGCGAGTTACCTGCCGCACAACTTCGACCCCGTGCACGCCGCCGGGCGTTTCGAGTTCGTGAGCGGCGAGCACGAGGTGGTTCCGGGGGTGCGGCTGGTGCCGACGCCCGGCCACACGCCGCACCACCAGTGCGTGCTCGTTCAGTCGGAAGGCGAGACGGCGTGTTTCCTGGCGGACCTGGTGCCGACGTCGGCGCACCTGCCGCTACCGTGGATCATGGGCTACGACGTGGAGCCGCTGGTGACGCTGGAGACCAAGCGGTGGGTGCTGAAGCGGGCGCGGGAAGAGGGCTGGCTGCTGATCTTCGAGCACGACCCGGTGGTGCCGTGGGGCAGGCTCGACCCGGCGGAGGAACGCCCCACGCTGTTGCCTGAGTCCTAGCGGGGAGACGCGATGCGCGGGGGGCGGAGGGCACTGGTCGCGGTGGTGGGTGCCGGCCCGGCGGGCGCGCGGGCGGCCGAGCTCCTCGCCGCGGGCGGTATGGAGGTGTTGCTGTTCGACCCACGGGCGCCGTGGGAGAAAGCGTGCGGCGGCGGGATCCCGATCCACGCGCTGGACCACTTCCCTGAGCTGCGCGAACTCGGTCCGCAGGGGCGGTGGGTGGAACGGGTGCGGCTGCTGGCGCCGGGCGCGGGGGAGCTGGCCGTGGAGGCCGCGGCGCCGTTGCTGCTGGTGGACCGCCGCATCCTCTCCCGCTTCCAGCTCGAGCGTGCGGTGGCGGCGGGCGCGCGGCACGTGCCGCGGCGCATCCGCGAGGCGAGCCCGACAGCGGCGGGGTTCCGGCTCGTGGACGACGAAGGCGGCAGCTACGACGTCGGCTATGTCATCGGCGCGGACGGCGCATCCTCGCGGATGCGGCGCTTGCTGTCGCCCGGTCTGCAGCCCGTGCAGACGCCGACGCGTGGGCGGTTCGTGCCGATCCCGCGCGACGCGGCACCCGAGCTGGTGGTGCGCTTCCGCGACGGGTTCCCCGGCTACGTCTGGGAGTTCCCACGGGGCCAGACGGCCTCGATCGGCGTGTGTCACCTGGAGCACGGCGCGGCGCGGGGAGAGCTCGAGGCGGCTCTGCTGGAGCATCTCGCAGCAGCGGGCATGAGCGCCGACCATCCGGCGTACGGCCATCCGATCCCGCTGCTGCGGCGGGGGGACCACCGCAGGCCCGGGCTCTTCGGCGGCGCGCGCTGGGCGCTGTGCGGCGATGCGGCGGGGCTGGTGGACCCGATCACGGGGGAAGGGATCCACTACGCGCTGCGCTCCGGCGAGCTGGCTGCCCGTGTCCTCCTCGAGGAGGGCACACTCGCGGGCTACCCGGCCCGGCTCGCCGGGGAGGTGCTGCGCGAGCTGCGCATCGCGCACCACTACGCGAGCCGGTTCTACCGGGCGGGGTTCACGCGGGCGATGATCGAGGCCTGCCGGTTGAGCCCCCGGCTGCGGCAGGTGCTCGCCAACGTGGTCGCAGGCCGCCAGAGCTACGGTAGCCTACGGAGGCGAGCGATCGGCGCGCTGCTCCGCGACCGGGTGGGGCTGCGGCCCACGGTCGCGGTGCTGCGCTTCGTTTTCTAGCGCGACCGCGGCCGAACGGCCGCGGCGCCCTTCCCGCCCTGCGAGACGCGGGGTATCTTACCGCTGCGGGCCGGCCCCGGGCCGGCGTCGCGCAGGAAAGGAGCGATCATGGCGGATCCGCGGAACACTCCGGTCATCGTGAGCGCTGCGCGGACACCGATCGGCCGGTTCATGGGCGCGCTCAGCCCGTTGTCGGCAACGGACCTCGGTGCCGTGGCGGTGCGTGCCGCCGTCGAGCGGGCCGGGATCGACCCCGGCGAGATCGATGACGTGATCCTGGGCAACGTCATCTCGGCGGGGCTCGGCCAGGCGCCCGCCCGGCAGGCGGCCGTGCGCGGCGGGGTGCCGGAGTCGGTGGGCGCGATGACGGTGAGCCGCGTCTGCGGCTCGGGGCTCCAGGCGGTGATGCTCGCCGCGCAGGCGATCAAGGCCGGCGACGCACGGGTGATCCTCGCCGGCGGCATGGAGTCCATGTCCAACGCGCCGTATTACCTGCGCGGCTACCGACAGGGCGTGAAGTTCGGCAACCAGGAGCTGGTGGACGGCCTGATCCACGACGGGCTGTGGTGCAGCTTCGTGGACTGCCACATGGGTGGGCATGCGGAGTACACCGCGTGGAAGGCCGGCATCAGCCGGGAGGAAGCGGACGCGTTCGCCCTGGCCTCGCACCGCAAGGCGGTCGCCGCGCAGGATGCGGGCAAGTTCCAGGCGGAGATCGTGCCGGTCGAGGTGCCGGGCCGGCGGGGCTCGACGGTGGTGGACGAGGACGAGCCGCCGCGGCGGGACACGTCCATGGAGGCGCTGTCGAAGCTGCCGCCGGCGTTCGTCAAGGACAAGCCGCCGGAGGTCGAGACGCCGGTGGTGACGGCCGGCAACGCGCCGGGGCTGAACGATGGCGCGGCGGCCCTGGTGATCACCAGCCAGGAGTACGCGGAGGCGCACGGCCTCGAGATCCTTGCGCGCATCAACGCGTACGCCACGGGCGCGGTGTCGCCGCGGGAGCTGTTCTTCGCGCCCGTGCGCGCGGTACGGCGCGTGATGGAGAAGGAAGGCAAGACGATCGGGGACTACGACCTGATCGAGGTGAACGAGGCGTTCGCGGTCCAGGTGCTCGCGGACGGCAAGGAGCTCGGCTGGGATTGGGACCGGGTGAACGTGCACGGGGGCGCCATCGCGCTGGGGCACCCGATCGGCGCGTCGGGCGCCCGGATCCTGACGACGCTCCTGTACGCGCTGCGAGACCGCGGCGGTCAGACCGGGCTCGCCACGCTCTGCCTGGGCGGCGGCGATGCCGTCGCCCTCTCGGTGGAGCGGATCTGAGGCGGATCTGAGATGGCGGCAGCGGGGACGGTACGGGGATCTGTGCTGCCGATCGTGCTCGGCGGTCGGACGGGAACCGGGCCCGGAGTTCGGACCCTCGGGTCATTGTGACCCGGGGGTTTTTCGTCGTGGGCGACGCCGTTCGACGTCTGTTCGTCAGCAGGGGGCGGCTCCGCGCGGCGTGGAGGATCCTGCTGTTCTTCCTCCTGTTCGCGGCGCTGCTGTTCGCGTTCGCGCCGCTGGCGATGCTGTACGGTGGATCGGGCAGCGGCGTGGGCCCGCTGGTGGTGCAGGGCATTGCGACGCTCGCCGCGGCTCTGTGCGCCGGCTGGCTGGCGCTCACCTGGTTCGACCGCCGGCGGCCTGGCGCGCTGGGGTTCGCGTGGACGTCGCGCACTCTGCGTGAGCTGGTGGTGGGGCTGGCGATCGGCGGGGGGCCGCTGCTGCTGGTCGCTGCGGCCCTGGCGCTGGTGGGCTGGCTCGAGTACCGGCCGGATGCGGGCGGCGCGGGCGCATACACGGCGGCGTTGCTGGGGGCGCTGCTGGCGCTGGCGCTGCCGGCCGCCGCGGAGGAGGCGCTGTTCCGCGGCTACGCGTTCCAGGTGCTGGTCGAGGCGGTGGGCCCGGTGGTCGCGACGGCGACGTTCAGTGCGGCGTTCGCTCTGGCGCACGCGGGCAACCCCGGCGCGAACGTGTTCGCCCTGGTCAACATCTTCCTTGCCGGGGTCTTGCTCTCGGCGGCGTACCTCCGGACGCGCAGCCTGTGGTTCGCGACCGCGGTGCACCTGGGCTGGAACTGGACGATGGGCAGCGTGCTGGACCTCCCGGTGAGCGGGCTCGAGCTGCTGGACACGCCGCTCTACGAAGCGATCGTGAGCGGGCCGGAGTGGGTCACGGGCGGAGGGTTCGGGCCCGAGGCCGGATTGGCGGGGACGCTGGCATCCCTGCTCGCGCTGCTGGCCGTGATGCGGCTCGGAGTGCTGGGGGAAGCACCGGAGATGAAGGCGCTGCGGCCGCTGGTGGACGAGCGGCCGTAGCCAGGGGAGAGGAGAACACGAGCATGGCGGAAGTGCAGCGTGTGACGGTCGTGGGCGCGGGGACGATGGGCAACGGCATCGCGCACGTCTTCGCGCAACACGGCTATGAGGTGGTGCTGATCGATGTCGCCGAGGACCGGCTGGCCGCGGCGCTCGACACGATCGGGAAGAACCTCGATCGCCAGATCCGGAAGGGAGTGTTGCCGCCCGAGGCGCGGGAAGAGACGCTCGGCCGCATCCGCACGGCGACCGCGACGGACGCCGCGGCGGGCTCCGGGCTGATCGTCGAGGCCGTGCCGGAAGACCCGGTGTTGAAGGGCGATGTCATCCGCGCGCTGGATGCCGTTGCGGGTGATGGGATCCTGGCGTCCAACACGTCATCCATCTCGATCACCAAGCTCGCGGCGTTGACGCGGCACCCGGACCGGTTCGTGGGTATGCACTTCATGAACCCGGTTCCGGTGATGCAGCTCGTGGAAGTGATCCGGGGGCTCCAGACCTCGGACGAGACGGCGGCGACGGTGATCGAGGTGGCCAAACGGCTCGGGAAGACGCCCGTCGAGGTACGCGACTCGCCCGGCTTCGTTTCGAACCGCGTGCTCATGCCGATGATCAACGAGGCGATCTTCTGCCTCATGGAAGGCGTGGCCGGGCCGGAAGAGATCGATGCGGTGATGAAGCTGGGGATGAACCATCCGATCGGTCCGCTGGCGTTGGCGGACCTCATCGGGCTGGACACGTGCCTGGCGATCCTCGAGGTGTTGCACCGGGATCTGGGGGACGACAAGTACCGGCCGTGTCCGCTGCTGCGGCAGTACGTGGCGGCCGGCTGGCTGGGGAGGAAGACGGGCCGCGGGTTCTACCGATACTGATCACTGGGGACGATGGAGACGCGTGCGGCCGTGGCGCCGAGCGAGGAAGAGCGGCAGGTCCGTGAGCTGGCGCACGAGTTCGCGGCGGGCGAGCTCAGGCCGCACGTCGAGGTGTGGGACCGCGAGCGGGCGATTCCCGCGGCCGTGGTCGGGCAGCTCGCGGAGCTGGGCTTCCTGGGGATGGCGATCCCCGAGGAGCACGGCGGGATGGGGTTCGACGCGGCGACGTTCGCCGCGGCGGTGGAGGAGCTGGCGTGGGGCGAGGCATCGGTGGCGATGCTGGTGGTGCGGCATGCGGCGGCGGCGGACCTGATCCTGCGGTTGGGGACGGAGGAGCAGCGGGCGCGCTGGCTGCCCGCGATGGCGCGGGGCGAGACGCTGGCGGCGCTGGCGCACTGGGACACGGACGACGACGCGCCGGCGACGCTGGAGCGCGAGGGCGATGCGCTCGTGTTGCGAGGTGAGCTGGCGCGGGTGACGCGCGCTCGGTCCACGGGTCTCATCGTGGCGCGGGCGCAGGTGCCGGGCGGGGGGGCTGGGGCGGTTCTGGTGCCGGCGGATGCGCCGGGCGTCCGGGTGCGCGAGAGCCACACTCCGCTCGGGCTGCGGCCGCTCGAGGTGGTGACCGCCGCGCTCGAGGACGTGCGCCTCGGCCCGGAGGCGGAGCTGGCGGGTGCGGGTGTGGACCCGGGCGCGGGGGACATCGGGCGGCTGGGCGCGGCGGCGGTGGCGGCCGGCGTAGCGCGGGCGGCGCTCGAGCACGCGGCCGGCTATGCGGACGTACGCCAGCAGTTCCGCAGACGGATCCGCGAGTTCGAGGGAATGCAGTTCAAGCTCGCGGACATGGCGATCCGCACCACGGCCGCGGCCACGCTGGTGCGTCAAGCGGCGGCCGTGCCGGGCGCCCGGGCGAGCGCGACGGCCAAGGTCGCCGCGAGCGAGGCCGCGATGTGGGTCGCCACCCAGGCGGTCCAGGTGTTCGGAGGATACGGGTACATGCGCGACTACCCGGTAGAGAAGCTCATGCGCGACGCCAAGGCCACCGAGATCCTCGGCGGGCTGAACCAGGCGCTGCGCCGGCTGATCGCACGGGAGCTGTACCGGGCATGAAGCGCGTGCCGCGGGGCGCCCGCGGACGAGCAGCGCCCCGGCGGCGAGTGACGTGGCTCGAGGCGCCGTGCCCCAGGGCGGGGCGGAGGCGCAGGGACTCCAGGAGAGCGGAATGGACGTCTTCGAGTTGATCAGCGAGTACGGACACGAGCAGGTACTGTTCTGCTACGAGCCGGCGGCGAATTACCGTGGCATCATCGCGATCCACGACACCACGCTGGGGCCTGCGCTGGGCGGGACCCGCTTCTGGAATTACGCGTCCGAGCGCGAAGCGCTGATCGATGTGCTGCGCCTCTCGCGCGGCATGACCTACAAGGCCGCGGTCGCCGGGGTCAACCTGGGTGGCGGCAAGGCAGTGATCATCGGCGACCCCAAGACTCCGCGGCGCGAGATGCTGTTCCGCGCGCACGGCCGCTTCGTCGAATCCCTCAAAGGTCGTTACATCACCGCGGAAGACGTCGGCACCAGCGTCGAGGACATGGACTACGTCCACATGGAGACGGAGTACGTCGCCGGCATCGCGGGCCGGTCGGGCGACCCGTCTCCCGTGACGGCGTACGGCGTCTACCGCGGCATCAAAGCGTGCGCCCGCGAGCGTTACGGCAGTGATTCGCTCTCCGGCCTGACCATCGCCGTCCAGGGGCTGGGCCACGTCGGCTACCACCTGTGCAGTCACCTGGCGGAGGAGGGCGTGAAGCTCGTTGTCACCGACATCGACGAGGAGCGGGTCGCACGGGTCGTACGCGACTTCGGCGCGAAGGCCGTCGCGCCGGACGAGATCTACGGCGTCGATGCACAGGTGTTCGCGCCGTGTGCACTCGGGTCCGTGATCAACGACGAGACGATCCCACGGTTCCGATTCGAAATCATCGCGGGCGCGGCCAACAACCAGCTCGCGGAGGCGCGCCATGGCGACGAACTCGTCCGCCGCGGCATTCTCTATGCACCCGACTACGTCATCAACGCCGGCGGATTGATCAGCGTGTACGGCGAGCTGAACGGCTGGTCGCCGGACCACGCCAAACGCAAGGCGGGCGAGATCTACAACACGCTGCTCCAGCTCTTCGAGCTGTCCAAGGAGCAGGGGATCCCGACGCACGACGCGGCCGACCGGCTCGCGGAGCGCCGCATCGAGCAGGTCGCCCGCATTCAGCAAACGAGGGTGTGAGGTGACCGGACCGATGTGCGGGCTACGCGAGGTCGATCCCGAGGTGTACCAGGCGATCCGCGGCGAGGCGGAGAGGCAGCACAGGTCGCTCGAGCTGATCGCGAGCGAGAACTTCGTCTCCCCGGCGGTGCTCGAGGCCCTGGGGTCCGTTCTCACGAACAAGTACGCGGAAGGTTACCCGGGCCGCCGCTACTACGGCGGTTGCGAGTGGGTGGATGTCGTGGAGCGGTTGGCCATCGAGCGGGCGTGCGAGCTGTTCGGCGCCGAGCACGCCAACGTGCAGCCGCATTCGGGTGCGCAAGCCAACATGGCTGCGTACATGGCGTTCATGGAGCCGGGGGACGCGTTCCTCGGCATGAGTCTCTCCCACGGCGGGCACCTGACCCACGGGTCGCCGGTGAACTTCAGCGGGCGCTGGTTCCGCGCGCTCGCGTACGGTGTGCGCGAGGAGGACGGGCTCATTGACTACGATCTCGTGCGCGAGATCGCGCTCCGGGAGCGGCCGAAGGTGATCGTCGCCGGCGCGTCCGCGTACCCGCGCGTGATCGACTTCGAGGCGTTCGGCGCCATCGCGCGCGAGGTGGGTGCGGTGCTCATTGTGGACATGGCGCACATCGCCGGGCTGGTCGCGGGAGGCGTGCATCCCAGTCCGGTCCCGCACGCGGACGTCGTCACGTCCACGGCGCACAAGACGCTGCGGGGGCCGCGGAGCGGCTTCATCCTGTGCAAGGCGGAGCACGCGAAGGCGATCGACAAGCAGGTCTTCCCGGGGATCCAGGGGGGGCCACTCATGCACGTGATCGCGGCCAAGGCCGTGGCGTTCAAGGAGGCGCTGGACCCGTCGTTCCGTGCCTACGCGGAGCAGGTGGTGCGGAACGCGCAGGCGCTGGCGGACGAGCTGCTGGCGCGCGGCTTCGAGCTGGTCACCGGGGGCACGGACAACCACCTGTTGCTGGTGGACCTGCGGCATCGGGACCTGACCGGCAAGGAGGCGGAGGAGGCGCTGGGGGCCGCGGGCATCACCGTGAACAAGAACACGGTTCCGGGGGAGACGCGCTCGCCGTTCGTGACCTCGGGCATCCGCATCGGCACGGCGGCGCTCACCACGCGGGGATTGAAGGAAGACGACTTCCGCAGGATCGGCGGCTGGATCGCGGAGGTGCTCGCCGCGCCGCGGGATGAAGAGGTGAGGCGGCGTGTGGCGGGGCAGGTGGCGGAGCTGTGCGAGGCGTATCCGCTGTACGAGCGGTGGTGGCGGGAGCCCGCGGCGCAATCCGTGTGACCCCATCGTCCTGGCAGGAGCGCGGCGGGCTGGCATGCGGCTGGATCCGCCGTGCGCCGCGCGGCGGGGAACTTGCATGGCCCAGCGGCGACCCCACCGCCGACCGTGGGCCCTGTCGGCGGGTGTGGATCTGGCGCTCGCTCCGTCGTTTGCGCAGATTTCAGGGGGCGTGCCGTCGGAGGCGGCGGCGCGCCGGGCGGCCCGCGGTCGGGCGCTGCCGGAACCGTCGCCCCTGGGCGACAGGAGTGCCGGCCGCGGGCCGGCGGATGAGGAAAGGAGCGCGCGTATCCCGATGCCGAGGCGGGGACCGCATCAGGCGAGCGGGCGCGTGAGGCCCGGGGCGGATCGGAGCGGTGGCGGCGTCCGGGCGGTTCCCGGCGTGGCGGGGCGCGGGTCTACGTTCTCATGAGCGGCATTGTCTTCGCCGAAGACGTGATGAGCCGGCTGCGCGAGCAGCACCCGGCGTATCACGAAGCGGCCTACCTCTTCATCCTCAACGCGCTGCACTACGTGCTCGAGCGCCTGCCCGAGCCGCGTCACATCAGCGGACGCGAGCTGGCGGAAGGCGTCCGGGACCTGGCCATCGAGCGGTTCGGCCCCATGGCGCGGACCGTCCTCGAGTACTGGGGGATCCGCGAGACCGCGGACGTCGGCAAGATGGTGTTCGCGCTCGTGGACTGCGGCGTCCTGATCCGCCAGGAAGACGACACCCTGGAGGATTTCGAGGGGGTCTTTGATTTCGAAGATGCGTTCGAGCGGAACTATCCCTGGGGCGCCGGGCTGTGACCTCGCGGCTGGCCGCGCCGCGTGTCCGCGTTCGCCCGAGCGCGCCTCGAGCGCGGCACGCCGGCGCGTGGTTGCCACCGTGAAGTAGCGGTAACGTCATGGCGCGATCGCTTGTACTGGGCAACGGCCGATACCTCGTCAACTTCGACCATTTCTACCAAATCCGGGACGTTTTCTACCCGCGCATCGGGCTGGAGAATCACACCGAGGGCCATCCCTTCCGGTTCGGGGTCTGGGTGGACGGGGCGACGTACTGGGTGGACGATTCCTGGGAACGGGAGATCGGCTACGAAGAGGGGACGCTCGTCGGCCGGACGCTGCTGCGGAACGGGTGGTTGGGCGTGGAGCTGGAGTGCAGGGACGCCGTGGACTTCGAGGTGGACGTGTTCTGTCGGGAGCTCCGCGTGCGGAACCTGCGGGACCACAGCCGTCTGATCCGCGTGTTCTTCCACCAGGACTTCTACATCTCGGGCAGCGAGGTTGGGGACACGGCTCTCTACGATCCGGAGCTCGCGGCGATCCTGCACTACAAGCGGGACCGCTACTTCATGATCGGGGCGGGGCAGCCGCCGGATTTCCGCATGACGCGGTACGCGACGGGGAAGAAGCGGGTCAACGGCGCGGAGGGCACGTGGCGGGATGCAGAGGGCGACGGCATCCTGAGCTGCAACCCGATCGCGCAGGGGTCCGTGGACTCCGCCATCGCGGTGGACCTCGAGGTGGCGGGGCGCGGCGAAGAGGTGCTGTACTACTGGATCGCGGCGGGCGAGCGCTACGGCGAGATGCTCCAGCTCGACGCGCTGATCCGCGCCGAGGGTCCGGCGACGCTGATCGAGCGGACCGCGCGCTACTGGCGGTTGTGGGTCGAGCACCACGGCGTGGACTACTCGGGTCTGCCGGAGCCGCTGGTCTCGCTGTACCGCACGAGCCTGCTGGTGATGCGGACCCACGTGGACGAGGGCGGGGCGATCATCGCGTCGACGGACTCCGACATTGCGCAGTTCGCGCGGGACACGTACAGCTACATGTGGCCGCGGGACGGGGCGCTGATCGCGGACGCGTTCAGCCGCGCGGGCTATCCGTCCGTCGCGCAGCGGTTCTTCGACTTCGCGGGACATCTGATCAAGAAGGAGGGGTACTTCCTCCACAAGTACAACCCGGACCGGACGCTCGCGTCGTCGTGGCATCCGTGGGTGGACGCCCGGGGACAGAAGGTCCTGCCGATCCAGGAGGACGAGACGGGGCTGGTGGTCTGGGCGTTGTGGCGGCACTTCGAGCGGTACCGCAACGTCGAGGAGGTGCAGCCGTTGTACCGCCCGTTCATCGTGCGCGCGGCGGATTTCCTGGCCGAGTACCGGGACGCGGCGACCGGGCTCCCGTTGCCGTCCTGGGATCTCTGGGAGGAACGGCGGGGCGTGCTGACGTTCACGTGCGCGGCAGTGTGGGCGGGGCTCGACGCGGCGGCGAAGTTCGCGCAGGCGTTTGGCGACGTGGACCTGGTCGCGCGTTACCGGCGCGCCGCGGACGAGGTCCGGCGCGGGATCCTGGAGCATCTGTGGGACGAGGAGAGCGGGCGGTTCTTGCGCATGCTGATCCCGCCCGAGTCGGGTACGGCGGGCGCGAAGGCGGTGCGCGATGACACGCCGGACAGCTCGCTCTTCGGCCTGCACTTCCTGGGGCTCTTGCCCGTGGACGATCCCCGCCTGGTGAGCACGCTGGAGGCGGTGATCGAGCGGTTGACGGTCCGGACGGAGGTCGGTGGTCTGGCCCGTTACCGCGGGGATTATTATCATGCGGTGACGCAGGATTGGGAGCGGGTTCCTGGCAACCCGTGGTTCATCGCGCAGTGTTGGCATGCCGGGTGGCGCATTGCGCGAGCGAAGGACCCGGCCGAGCTCGAAGCGGCGCTGGAGCCGCTCGAGTGGGTTGCGGAGCGGGCGATCCGGTCGGGGTTGCTCCCGGAGCAGTTGGATCCGTTCTCCGGGGCGCCTCTCTCGGTGACGCCGCTGATCTGGAGCCACGCCGCCTTCGTGACGGCGGTGCGGGATTATCTCGAGCGGCGACAGGCGTTCGAGGCGTGTCCGAGTTGCGGCGTGGTTCGCTCGGGGCGTGAGCGAGCCCTGCTCTAAGTCGAGAGACCGCGGGCGGGCGACCGTGCGGAGCCGGCCGCGGATCAGCCGTTGCAGGAGACCCTGTTGAGGGGAGGGGATGAACGATGCCGTCGACGACTGAATTTCCGCAGTGCCGAAAGTGCGAGCACGGCCAGATGCTGCCGCTCTCGGACTACGGCCGGGACGGAGCGCCGATCACGTACAAGGCGTGGGTCTGCTCCAACCCCGAGTGCGGATTCAACATCCGGATCGACAACGGCGAGATCAGCTTCGGCCGCACGATCGGCCAGAGCTACAAGTAGTCGCCCGACCCGCCGACCCTCCCGGCGCCGCGGGCGGCGCGGCGCGGAAACCGGATGTCTCACCTGCGACCTCCAGCGGCCAGTGGTCGGGACGTTTGGGGCGTAGCCTCGGTCCCTCTGCTCACGGCAGCGGAAGCGGCGGCCGCGGACCGAGCGGCGCGTGAGCGGCAGGGCGTTCCGGAACGCGTGCTCATGGAGAACGCGGGCCGGAGCGCGGCGCTGGTGATCGCCCGCTTGTTCCCGGATGGGCCGGTGGTGGCGGCGGTGGGCGGTGGCAACAACGGCGGGGACGCGCTCGTCGCGCTGCGCACGCTCGCGGCGTGGGGCCGCGAGGTCGCGTGCGTGCAGGCGGCGAGCCGGGTGCCGGACGCCGCTCTGCTCCACCACTTCCCGCTCGAGATCCGGCCGGCGGCGGAGGCGGCGGAGGTCTTCGCTCGCGCCGCCGTCGTGCTGGACGGTATCCTGGGCACGGGCAGTCAGGGCGCTCCGCGCGAGCCCGCGGCCGGGGTGATCCGGGCCATGAACGGGAGCGGCAGGCCCGTCGTTGCGCTGGACCTGCCGTCCGGCGTGGACCCGACGACGGGGGCCGTAGCCGAGCCGGCGGTCGTCGCGTCGGTGACGGTGTCGTTCGGCTGGCCCAAGACCGGCCTGTTGTTGCAGCCCGCACGGGCGCACTGCGGCCGTCTGGTGGTGGTGGAGATCGGGTTCCCGCCCTACGGCCCCGAGCGGCCCGGCGCGGAGCTGATCACGCCGGGCTGGGCGGCGGCTCGGCTGCGGGCGCGTCCGCCGGATGCGCACAAGGCAACGTCCGGCCGGCTGCTGGTGCTGGCGGGACGTGCGGGCATGGCGGGCGCGGCGGCGATCGCCGGGCCCAGCGCGGTCCGGGCCGGTGCCGGCCTGGTCCGGCTGGCCTCCGTCGCCGCGAACCGGGAGATCCTCCAGACGCTCGTCCCCGAAGCCGTGTTCGTCGACCGAGACGACGGCCCGGCGCTGCGCGAGGCGGCGGCGGATTGCGCTGCGGTCCTCGCGGGGCCGGGCCTGGGCGTGGGAGAGGACGCGCGCCGTGCGCTGGAAATCGCCTTGGAGGCCACACCGGGCCGGCCAGTGCTGCTCGACGCGGATGCACTCACGCTGTTCGCCGGGTCGGGCGGCGCGCTGGCTGCGCTCGCCCGGGAACGCCCTGTCGTGCTCACGCCGCATCCGGGCGAGATGAGCCGGCTCACCGGCGCGCCGGTGGCGGAGATCCGGCAGGACCCCCTCGCGGCGGCGCGGGCGCTGGCGGCGAGCACCGGCTGCGTCGTGTTGCTCAAGGGCGCGCCGTCCGTGGTCGCGGCGCCGGATGAGCCCGTGCTGGTGAACACGGTCGGCTCGTCCGACGTGGCCGCGGCAGGCATGGGAGACCAGCTCGCCGGTGTGATCGGCGCACTCCTCGCCGCCGGACACGACGCGCGGACGAGCGCCGCCCTGGGCCTGTTCTACAGCGGCCGGGCGGCGGACCTTGCGGCACGGGGCCGGTCCCTCTCGCCGCTGGACGTGAGCGATCACCTCCACCGTGCCTTTGCATCGCCCGGTGCCCGGCGCCCGCCGCTCGACCTGCCGTTCGTCACGTTCGACCAGCCGCCCCGCCGTTGAGGGGACCTTCACCGCCACGCGGCCGGTACCAGTCCAGTATCGGCGACACGGCGATCGTGCAACCCAGGGACCGGTGACGGACCGCGCGAACCAGTACAGAGGAGCCCAGGACGCCAGCGTCGCCAGCGGGCGGCGGGACGGCGATGGCCGGAACGGACGGAGGCCGTCGTCGCGGTTCACGCTGTGGGCGCTCGCCGCCGGGCTCGGAGCCCTGCTCGCGACGGACGGGGCGCGGGCGCAGTCGGGCCGCCTGTGGCGGCCTGAAGAGCGGATCCTGATCACCAGCTTCCACGAGCTGGGCGCGGTGACGGCGGACCAGCGGCGCGTCTACGCGGCCTCGCCCCAGGGCATCGAGGTCTACGACTTCGCCGTCGGTCGGTGGGAAGCCCCGATCACGCTGGAGGACGGCTTCCCGCTCGGCGAGCGCCCCTCGGCGCTCCTCTACGACCGGTTCCTCGACGCGCTCTGGCTGGGAACGGAGGCCGGCAACGTGTACGTCTACCGGCTGACGGGAGGGCGGTGGGACGCGCTGGGGCCCGTGGCCGCGGGGCCGATCGTCCGCATGGTGGGCGACCCGCGCTCCGGCGACGTGTTCCTCGCCACGCCGGCCGGGTGGCTCAGGCTCCCGCGCGGCGGGCTGTTCGCGGAGCCGGTGCCGCGCGGGGCCGTGCCGGACGGCGGGGGCGACAGCTCGCCCGAGGCGCGACTGCGGCGTATGGACCCGTTCTTCGATGCGATCCGCGGCACGATCACCCTGGACGAGCGGCTGCGGCGCTGGCCGATCACGGACGTGGAGCCCGCGGACCGGCCGGCGCGGTACTGGGTGGCGACGTACGGCGGGAACCTGCTGTACTACGACAGCCGGCGCATGAGCGCGGAGCCCATGGCGTACGGGCTGCTGACCCGCGGCGTGGGTGCCGTGGCGCTGGACGGGCGGCGCCTGTGGTTCGGCGGGGATGGGCGCGGCCCGCGTCGGGGGGTCACCGCCGCCGACGTCGGCCTCCAGCAGTGGAAGCACTACGAGGCGGAATACGACGGCGCGCCCGCCGGCCACGTGGCGGACGTGCTGCCGACGGCGAGCGCCGTCTGGTTCGCGGCGAGCGACGGACTGTTCCGACTCGACCGTGAGCGGGAGTCGTGGCAGCGCATCGCGGAGCGCGAGGGGCTGCCGGCGCGGGAAGTGTATGCGCTGGCGCCGGGGCCCGGCGGCGTTTGGGTGGGCACGCGCAACGGGCTCACCTTCGTGACGGACGACGGCGCCGTGGAGCGCGAGGGGCTCTTCCCGGCGCGGCCGATCCGTCGGCTGCTCGCGAGCCGGGACACGCTGTGGATCGCGAGCGACCTCGGGCTGTGGCTGCTGCCGGACGCGTCCGCGGCGCGTCTGCCGGACGCCGGCGGGCGCGGCGCCATCCGGCCGGTCCTGGCGCCGGGCAGCGACGTGCAGCCCGGACTGCGCGGGCGGGTGGTGGATGTACGGCCCGTGGGCGATGCGATGTTCGTCCTCACCGAGGATGCGCTCTACCGCTGGGACGCGGACGGCTGGACCGGGCCGCTCCATGAGGGTGTGCACGCGCTCGGCCGGCTGACCGCCCTGGCCGCCGCGGACGGGCAGCTGTGGGTGGCCGGCGAGGGCGGGGTAGCCCGGCTCGACCTGGAGACACAGCGGTGGACGACCTATCTCCGCCCCACGGACATACCCGAGACACCGGTGTACGACGTGCTTCCGATGGGCGACGACGTCTGGCTCGCCACCCCCGCGGGAGCGCTCCGACTCCGTTGGCGCCACTGACGGCCCTCCCGTGACACGGCGAATCGAACGGATCCGGCTCGGTCCGGGGCCGGAGTTCGACCTGATCCGGCAGTTTCTCGCCCGCGATGTCGACGCAGCCGCGCAGATGGACGCCGCGGTTCGGGTCGGCCCCGGCGACGACTGCGCGGTGGTGGAGGGGGTCGCGCTCAGCACAGACCTCTCCATCGAGGGCATCCACTTCCAGCGCGCGTGGCTCGAGCCGGAAGAGATCGGCTACCGCGCCGCCGCCGCGGCGTTGAGCGACCTCGCCGCCGTCGCGGCGCGGCCCGTCGGGGTCCTCTGTTCCCTCGCGTGCCCCGGGGATGACGCGGCCGGGCTCGCGCCTCGGGTGATGGTCGGCCTCCGTTCGGCGGCCGCAGCCGTCGGCGCCGCCCTGCTCGGCGGCGATCTGGCCCGCTCACCGGGGCCGCTGCTCCTCGACGTGGTCGCCGTCGGCAGGGTGGGGCGACCCGTACTCCGCTCGGGCGCCCGGCCCGGCGATGCGCTCTGGGTGACGGGCGAGCTCGGGGGCGCCGCCGCTGCGGTGCTGGCCTGGCAGCGAGGTGTCGTGCCCACCGACGCCGCACGCCGGGCGTTCGCGCGGCCCCGGCCGCGGATCCGGGAGGCGCTGTGGCTCGCGGAGCGCGGTCTGGCGCGCGCGCTGATCGACATCTCGGATGGGCTCGCGGGCGACGCGGCGCACCTCGCCGCGGCAAGCGGCGTGCGTGTCGTGCTGGATGCGACGGCCGTCCCGGTGCACCCGGCCGCGGCCGCGCACGGATCGCGGGACGACGGGCTGCGACTCGCCCTGGTCGGAGGCGAGGATTACGAGCTGTGCTTCGCCGCCGCGGTAGGCGCGGTCGAGCCGGTGGCGGACGAGTTCCGTGAGACGTTCGGTGTTGCGCTCAGCCGCGTCGGCTTCGTGGAGGAGGGGAGCGGGGTGTGGATCCGCGATGCAGACGGTCGCGTGGCGCCGCTCGGCGTACACGGCTATCAGCACTTCGGGGAGGACGGGGTTTGATCCGGACGCTGTGGGCGGCTCTCAACCTCGTGGTCGTGACGGCGGTCCTCGCCATCATCGTCATGATCGCCGCCTTGCTGCGCGTGCGGAATTACGCCCTCTACGACTGGGCGGCCCGCACGTGGGCGGGGCGGATGCTGCGCGTGAGCGGCGCGGAGCTCGAGGTGGAGGGCCTGGAGAACGTGCGCGCGGACGAGCCACAGATCTTCGTGGCCAATCACGTCTCGTGGCATGACGTGTTCGCGCTCGCCGTCGCGATCCCCAAGCGCTACCGCTTCGTGGCCAAGAAGGAGCTCGCCCGGATCCCGTTGTTCGGCCCGGCATGGAAGATCGCCGGCCACATCGCCATCGACCGGAGCGACCGCGCCGCCGCGATCCAGTCCCTCAACGAGGCGGGGCGGGTCCTTCGCCAGGACAACAGCTCTGTGGTGATCTTCCCGGAGGGAACACGGTCGCCCGACGGGCGGCTCCTGCCCTTCAAGAAGGGCGCGTTCATGCTCGCACTGCACACGGGCGTGGACATCGTGCCCGTCGCCATCCTGGGTACGCGCCACATCCTCCCCAAGGGCGCCTGGCGCGTCCGGCCGGGCAAGATTATCGTTCGCTTCGGCGAGCCGGTCCGGGTGGCCGATTACACGGAGGAGACCCGGGACGCGTTGATGGACGAAGTGCGACGGCGCATCGAGCGCATGCTCGAAGCGCCGGTTCCGGCTCGCAGACGCGCATCTTGACACCGGAGCGTCGGCGCCGCGAACCGTTCGCGCGTGCCGCACGCGACACTGCCATTCCCACGGCGGGGTTCCTCCATGTCTGCGATTCGAGAGGTACGAGCCCGGGAGATCCTGGACTCGCGCGGCAATCCCACGGTCGAGGCGGATGTGGTGCTCGAGAGCGGCGCGGTCGGGCGGGCGGCCGTGCCGAGCGGTGCTTCGACCGGCGAGTTCGAAGCGCTGGAGCTGCGCGACGGCGATCGGAACCGGTACGGCGGCAAGGGCGTGCTCCAGGCGGTGGCCAACGTGAACACGCGCATTGCGCCGGCGGTGCGAGGGCTCGAGGCGAGCGACCAGCGCGCCGTGGACCGGGCGATGATCGAGCTGGACGGCACGCCCAACAAGGCCAACCTCGGCGCGAACGCGATCCTCGCCGTCTCCCTCGCCTGCGCTCGCGCCGCGGCGGCCGAGGCCGGTCTGCCGCTCTACCGCTACCTCGGCGGCGAGGACGCGACCGTCCTGCCCGTGCCGCTGATGAACATCCTGAACGGCGGCGCCCACGCGGCGAACAACGTGGACCTGCAGGAGTTCATGATCGCGCCGGTGGGGGCGAGCACGTTCCCGGAGGCGCTCCGCATGGGGGTCGAGGTCTTCCACAGCCTGAAGCGCGTGCTCTCGCAGCGCGGGAAGAGCACCGCCGTGGGAGACGAAGGTGGCTTCGCCCCCGACCTGGGGACCGACGAGGAAGCGCTGGAGCTGATCCTCGAGGCGATCGAGAAGGCGGGGTACCGCCCCGGCGAGGATGTGGTGCTCGCGCTGGATGCGGCGGCGAGCGAGCTGTTCCGCGATGGCGGATACGTGTTCCACAAGTCGACGGGAGAGCGCAGGACCTCGGCCGAGATGGTCGCGTTCTGGCGGGAGTGGGTCGGGCGCTATCCCATCGTGTCCATCGAGGATCCGCTGGACGAGAACGACTGGTCGGGCTGGCAGGTTCTCACGCGCGAGATCGGGGACCGGGTGCAGCTCGTCGGCGACGACCTGTTCGTGACGAACACGGAGCACCTGGAGCGCGGCATCCGCGAAGGCGTCGCGAACGCGATCCTGATCAAGGTGAACCAGATCGGTACGCTGACGGAAACGCTGGACGCGATCGACCTCGCCCGCCGCAACGGGTACCGCTTCATCATCTCGCACCGCTCTGGCGAGACGGAGGACACGTTCATCGCGGACCTGGCCGTAGCGACGCGCAGCGGTCAGATCAAGACGGGCAGCGCGAGCCGGACGGACCGCGTGGCGAAATACAACCAATTGCTGCGGATCGCAGAAGACCTCGGCGATCGCGCGGTCTACCCCGGCCGCGAGGTGTGGACGCGGTGAGGTTCCGGCGTTTCGTCCTGCCCACGCTGGTCGGCGCCGCCGCGTACTTCGCCATTTTCGGCGGCGAGTACAGCCTGCTCGACCTCTGGCGGCTCCAGCGGCAACACGAGCGCGAGCTGGCCGAGCTGAAGCGTCTCCAGGACAGCCTTGCCGTGCTGCGGGCGCGCGTGGATTCTCTGGAACGGGATCCGGCGCTGATCGAGCGGCTGGCCCGGGAGCGCTACGGCCTCATCCGCGAGGGGGAACGCCTCTACCTGTTCGCCGAGCCGAGCGACAGCGCGCCGGAGCGCGGGGGCCGGGGCGAGCAGGCGAGGAACGTGGGAGCGCGATGACCGAAGCGGCGCGGCGGGGCGAGCGCCGCGAGACGCAGGGCAGGGACCGGCTCGACCTGTACCGCGCGCACGCGGCGGAGTACGAGGCGAGCCGGGAGCCCTCGTTCGTGGATGTCGGCCCCGCGGTGTACCTTGCGCTCGACGGCGAGGGCCCGCACGGCGGGTCGGAGTTCCAGGAGGCGACGGCCGTCCTCTACAACATCGCGCTGGCGATCAAGATGCGCCGCAGGGCGGCAGGGCAGGACTATGCGACCACCGGCCTCGAGGCGTTGTGGCCGGAGGGCCCGGGAGCCCCGCGCTGGCGGCTGCTGATCCGTATCCCGGAGTTCATCGGAGAGGGGGACATCGAGCGGGCCCGCGGGCTGCTCGGACGGTCCCGGGCGAGCGTCGCCGCCGCCGTGCGGTTGGAACGGCTCGAGGAGGGCCGCTGCGTCCAGGTGCTGCACGTGGGGCCGTACGGCACGGTGCCCGAGACGGTCCGCAGGATGCGCGCCTTCGCGGAGACGCACGGCTACCGGTTCTGCGGCGCGCACCACCAGCTCTACGTGACCGATCCGCGCCGTGTGCCGCCGCCCAGGTTGCGCACGGTGCTGCGGCAGCCGGTACGTCCGGCGGCCGGCCCCGTCGAGACCGTGGGGACCGCCGCGGAGGAACCCGCATCGGTTGACACGTCACCGCGGAGCGACTAGTTTTCACTAGTCTGGCCAGCGATCGAGGCAGGGTAGCTCAGCTGGTTAGAGCACGGCACTCATAATGCCGGGGTCGCGGGTTCGAGTCCCGCCCCTGCTACTCAGAGAGGATCGGCACTCAATGCGCCCACGGCGACGAACCGTTGGGCGCTTTCTTTTTTCTCGTCAAGACGGTGGCGCGACCCTCCCCACTCCAAGAAGCTCCCGGAGGCGACATGTGGCCCGAGCAGACCGCAGTCTCTGCTTCCGAGACAGGCGAACGGCGGTTCTCACCTCGGGCGGAGCCTCGACGAACGGACTGTCTGACCGGGCCGCGCTGTGTCGGCGGTGCACAGGGCTGGGGCGGGAGGCCGGGCTCAGCGTACGCGGCGCAGTACCCAGCACGGATACGGATCCAGCAGGCTCGCCGGCAGACCGACGGCTGTGAGGACGCGGTGCCGCCGCTTCGACCGTTCGGGGATGAGTTGCCAGCCTTGAATCGGCCGGACGAGTTCGTACCAGCCGAGACCGCGCCAACCGCTCGAATCCCAGTCGGTTCGGTGCGGATCGAAGCGGCGGAGACGGACGCTGAGCCAGTGTGCGAGGCGCGACGGGAGCCAGTTGATGATGGGCAGCTTCGTGGTGTGATAATCCCAGGGCAGGTACTTGTTCGGCGTCTCGTTCACGATGAGGACGCCGCCGGGCCGGACGAGGCGCCACATTTCGCGAACGTGCGCGTCGCGCGGCTGCGGGACGTGCTCCAGCACGGCGTTGCACAGCACGCAGTCGAATTCGCCATCCGCGAAGGGTAACGCCGTCGTATCCGGCGTGTGCAGCAACTCGGCGCGATGGCCGTAATCGGCCAGGATGCGCCGGCCTTCGATCACTCGCCACTCGTCGATCTCGACTCCGACGACCTTCTCCGCGCCGAGCTCGAGGATCGCGCACATGGAGACTCCATAGCTGGCGCCGTAGTCCAGTCCACGGCGCCCCTGGAAATACTGGCGGAAGCCGGAGAGGGTGTGGAGCAAGGTATGAGAACCTCCGACGTCGGCGTGCTCGGGTCGGCCGAAGTTGCGGATGAAGACGTCCCGCATGGGAGCCTCCATCGGGGGCGCACCGAACCGGCGAAGAGCGGGTCGACCGGAACGTTCTTGGGACGATATGTACAACCGTCGCACGGCGTCAGCAACGGCGGGCCTGCCACGCGGCTGCCCCTCGGTGCACTGCCTGCGCTGGGGGCCGAGTGGACGTGCCGGAGGCTGCTGCCTATCTTGCCTCGTTCACAGGAGCGACAGCCGATCCTGTCTTCGCACGGGAGTACCGGAGAAAGAACGACCATGCTGAAGCGCCTCCTCCTGCACGCGCTGCTCGTCGCCGGCGCGGTGGCGCCTGCGGCCGCGCAGCGCGTGCCCACACCGCTCGAGCACTTCGGCTTCGAGATCGGCGCGGATCGGAAGCTGGCGAACTGGACGCAGCTCACCGCCTACTACGAGGCGCTGGCGCGGACGAGCCCGCGCGTCAAGCTCGACACGCTCGGCCCGGCGACGAAGGGCCAGCCGCTCGTGATGCTGACCATCACGAGCCCGGAGAACCATGCGCGCCTACAGGAGCTCCGGGAGATCCAGCTCAAGCTGGCGGATCCGCGCAAGGTCAGCGGACCGGAGGAGCTGGAGCGGCTGCTGGATGCCGGGCGGACCGTCGTGCTCATCACGCATCAGATCCATTCCACGGAGGTGGGGAGCGGGCAGGTCGCGGCGCGGCTGGCGTATCGCCTCGCGGCATCGGATGAGCCGCGGGTGCGCGAGATCTTGGACAACGTGATCCTGCTGCAGATCCCGTCGCTCAACCCGGACGGCACGCAGTGGGTGAGCGACTGGTACATGCGGTACGTGGGCACGCCGTACGAGGGGACCGCGCCCCCGTGGCTGTACCACTTCTACGTCGGCCACGACAACAACCGCGACTGGTACGCCTTCACGCAGGTCGAGACACAGCTCGCGGTGGAGAAGGCGCACAACGCGTGGCGGCCACAGATCGTCCACGACATCCACCAGATGGGCAGTACGGGCGCGCGCATCTTCGTGCCGCCGTTCATCGATCCGGTCGAGCCGAACGTGGACCCTGCGATCGTGGCGGCCGTGAACCAGCTCGGCAGCTACATCGCCGCGGAGCTGATCGCGCAGGGCAAGCAGGGGGTGGTGATCAACGCGATCTACGACGCATGGACGCCGGCGCGCGCGTACCAGCACTACCACGGCGGCGTACGGATCCTGACGGAGACGGCGAGCGCGCGGCTGGCGACGCCGATCGAGGTGCCGAAGGAGCGCGTGCGGGGTGGGCGGGAGTACGACGCGAGCCAGCGGAGCTGGAAGTTCCCGGCGGTGTGGGGAGGCGGGACGTGGCGGCTGTCGGACATCGTGGACTACCAGGAGTCCGCGGCGATGGCGCTCCTGGTGAACGCGGCGAAGAACCGTCGTTACTGGCTCGAGAACTTCTACCGCATCAACGAGCGGGCGGTGAAGGGCTGGCCGGAATGGCCGGCCGCGTGGGTGATCCCCGCGGACCAGCCGAACGAGACCGGCCTCGCCTACGTGCTGCGTATCCTCACGATGGCCGACGTCGAGGTCCGTCGCGCGACGCGGCCGTTCTCCGCGGCGGGACGCCGGTTCCCGGCCGGCACGTACGTCGTGCCGATGCAGCAGCCCTCCGCGGCGTTCGCGCAGACCATGCTGGAGGTCCAGCGGTACCCGGACCTGCGCGAGTACCCGGGCGGCCCTCCCAAGCGGCCGTACGACGTCACCGCCCATACGCTGCCGCTGCTCATGGGCGTGGAGGCGATCCCGGTCTCCAGGTGGGACAACGGGCCACCGCCGCTGTCCGGGCCGATCCCGGTGCAGCCGTTCCGCTTCTCGCTGCCGGAGGAACTGCAGGGACCGCGTGCGCCGCGCATCGGGCTGTACAAGTCGTGGCAGGAGCCGATGGAGGCGGGCTGGACGCGCTGGCTCTTCGATCAGTACGGGTTGCGCTATGACACGTTGAAGGATGCGCGCATCCGGGCGGGCGACCTGGTGCGCGACTACGACGTGATCCTGCTCCAGTCGCAGAGCGCGAGGTCCATCCGCCAGGGTTACCCGCCGGGCACCATGCCTCCCGAGTACACCGGCGGCATCGGGGATGCGGGCGCGGAGGCGCTACGCCGCTTCGTGGAGGAGGGCGGCCGCCTGGTCGCGATCGAGGGAGCGACGGACTTCGTCATCGACCTGTTCGGCCTGGAGGTCACCAACGCGGTGGCCGGACTCAGCAGCCGGCAGTTCTACGTCCCGGGCTCGATCCTGCGGGCGGACCTCGATGCCGACCACCCCATCGCCCGGTCGGTGGGCCCGCGCACGCACGTCTGGTACTGGGGATCGAGCCGCGCGTTCGACGTCGCCGACCCGGCGATCCGTGTCGTCGCGCGGTACGGGACGGGCAACCCCGCGGCCTCCGGCTGGATCCTCGGCCCGGAGGCCATCGCGGGCAAGCCGGCGCTGCTCGAGGCCCGGGTGGGCCGCGGCTCCGTGGTGCTGTTCGGCTTCCAGCCGAACTACCGGGGACAGAGCGTGGCCACGTGGCCGCTATTGTTCAACGCACTGGCCGGCGGCGCCCCGGCGAGCTGAGTCCCGTGCGCCTGAGAGGGCAGCGGCGCGTCCGTGCGAGCGCAGTGCCGGCGGCGCCGGAACGGCCCGCGTCGTGAAGGGAGCAGGCAGCCGGAGAGCGGGGCCGAGGGTTTCCGACCCCGTTCGCGGCCGCTCCCTCCCCGGGTCCTTGCGCGCCGGCGCGCGGGCGCCCCATACTCACACACCTCCCCGGCCGCATTCCCGTCATCCCAGGACCGATGAACATCACGCCCTCGCGCGTGCTCGCGCGCGCATCCGTTGCGGCCCACGGCTCGTTGTTGCTGGTGCTTGCCGCCTGCACGGCGCCCGCCCCGACGCCGGAGGCGGACCTCCTGATCCTCAACGCACGGGTCTACACGCTGACCTGGGGCGAGCCGGCGGTGGACGGCACACCGGCGGCGGACGCGCCGTACGACCCGCTCGCGGGCTGGCGCCCCGATGCGGAGGCCGTCGCGGTGCGCGACGGGCGCATCCTCTTCGTGGGTTCGAACGCGGATGCGGAGCGTTTCAGGGGCGAGCGGACGCAGGTGCTGGACGCCGCGGGCGGCACGCTGATCCCCGGGCTGATCGACGCCCACGTCCACCTGGCCAGCCTCGGCGCTTCGCTGGCGCAGGTGGACCTGGTGGGCGTGGAGACCGAGCTGGAAGCGGTGGAGCGCGTCGCGGCGCGGGCGGCGCAGGTGCCGCCGGGTGAGTGGATCATCGGGTACGGTTGGGACGAAGGGGCGTGGGCGGATCGGTACCCCGATCACCGCCTGTTGAGCGAGCGCGTGCCCGACCACCCCGTGTACCTGAGGGGGCTGCGCGGGTTCGCGGGTTGGGTGAACCGGTTGGCGCTGGAGCGGGCGGGGATCACGCGGCACACGCGCGCGCCCCGGGGCGGGCAGATCCGCCGTGACCGCAACGGCGAGCCCACGGGCGTGCTCCTGGACCGGGCAGTGTCGCTCGTGGAGGCGGTGATCCCCCCGCCCACACCTGCGGCGGTCGAATCGCAGATTGTCGCGGCGCTGGAGGAAGTCGTCCGTTCCGGTTACACGATGGTGCACGAGGCCGGCGCGGACTTGCTCACCCTCGCGGTGCTGCAGCGGCTGGACTCGGCGGGCAGGCTGCCGGTGCGGGTGGTCGTCATGCTGTCCGCACGGGACACCGCGCTCGTGGATGCTTGGCTCGAACGCGGGCCCGACACCGCGCGCACCGCGATGCTGCGCGTGGCGGGGGTCAAGGCGTTCTACGACGGCGCACTGGGCTCCCGCGGCGCGTGGCTCCTGGAGGATTACACCGACCTGCCCGGGCACCGGGGCGTGGACCGGGAAGGGTACGGGTTCGACGAGCAGCGGATCACGGCGCTGCTGCGGGCCGGCTTCCAGATTTCGATCCACGCGATCGGGGATGCAGCGAACCGAGCGGCGCTGGACTACTTCGCGCGCGCGTTCCGGGCGGCGCCGGAAGCACGCGAGGGACGCCACCGCATCGAGCACGCGCAGGTCGTGCATTCCCGGGACGTGCGGCGGTTCGGTGAGCTGGGCATCATCGCATCAATGCAGCCGGCCCATGCGGTGGAAGACAAGGCGTGGGCGGAGGCCCGACTCGGCCCGCACCGGATCTCGGGCGCCTATGCGTGGCGCACGCTGCGCCGCGGGGGCGCGCGGCTCGTGCTCAGCTCCGACCTACCCGCCTCCGACCACGACATCTTCTACGGCCTCCATTCCGCGATCACCCGGAGGGATCGGGAGTTCCAGCCGCCGATGGGTTGGTACGCGGACCAGCGCCTCCAGCCCGAGGAGGCGGTCCGAGGTTATACGACCTGGGCGGCGTACGCGTCCCACCTGGAGACGGAAGCGGGAGAGATCGCGGCCGGGAAGCTGGCCGACCTCACGCTGCTGGACGTGGATCCGTTCGTCGCGGGCACGCTCGATCCCGCGCGCCTGCTGGACGGCCGTGTCATCGCCACCATCGTCGGGGGCGTGGTGAGGTACAGGGACGATGCTGTGGTGATGGCCGGACGGTGATCGTGGGCCGCGACGCCCTCCGCAGCCCTCGTCGATCTCCTGCCGACGCAAGCAGTCGCCTGGTCGGGATATTGCAGAACTCTCTCGGTGGGTGACCGCCCGACGGACGGCCCGACGCCCGCGCCGGCTCGCGCTGCCCGGTGGAGCGACGCGTCCGGCCGTGAAGGCGCTGCCGCCCGTGGGCGGTCCCGGCCGGGTAGCTCAGTGGGAGAGCTCGGGGCCAAAGCCCCCGCGGACGGCGGTTCGATTCCGCCCCCGGCCTCTGCTCGACGCGGATTGCGGCGCCGCGGCCGCTCTCGTTCGCAACACCTCCGCACGTGGGAGGCGCGGATGCGGGACCGACGGGAGTTCTGGCGCGCGCTCGAGCGGCGGCTGCCGGAGGTGGACCGGGACCGGGAGCGCGAGATCGCCTGTTCGGTGCTCCTGGTACTGCGCAGCCGGATCCCGGGGGAGCAGGCGCGCCACCTCGAGGCAGCGTTGCCGTCCGAGCTGGGGTACCTCTGGTCGTTGCCGGGCGCCGAGCCCGACGGAGCCGCCTGGGACCCCGCCGCGCCCCCGGAGCACGCGTACGTGGACTTCGTGGCGCGCGTCAGAGAGCTGGCGCGACTCTCGGGGATCGCGGAAGCGGCGAGGGCGACATGCGCGGTGTTCGGCGCGCTGGGCGAGGTGATCCCGGAGGATCAGGCCCGCATGCTGGAGGGGCAGCTCCCACCCGGCCTCCAGGCGCTGTGGCGCGGCGAGCCGTGGCCCGGCCCGGCGGCGGGACGATAGCGCGGGGCCCCGGCAGCGCGCGCAGCGCCAGCAGCACCGGGTCCGACGAGGTGGCGCGCGCCACAGCGGCTTGGGCCGCGTTTTGCACGCGGGCTGCGCGACCGGCCGGGAACGCCGGCCGCAGCACCCGAGGAGGAGATCTATGGCCCCCAGTGTCGCAGCCCGAAGCCGCTTCCTGCCCCTGGTGGCACCGGCCTCCGTGCTCTTCCTGATGGGCGCGTGCGGGAGCCCGGAGCCCGCCGTGGACGGCCAGCCGGCGCCGCGCCGCGTCCTCACGGATGCCAACGTGACCGCCATTGCGACGGCGGCGAACAACGGAGAGATCGGAGAAGGACAGCTCGCGCTGAACCGCTCCCGGGATCAGGACGTGCGCGACTTCGCGCAACGGATGATCTCCGACCACACCGCGCTCAACCAGCAGATCATGCAGGAGGCGCAGCGGACGGGGATGCAGCCGGAGGAGCTGACCTCGCGGATCCAGGCGACCTCCGAGCAGACGCTCCGGTCGCTGGGGGAGCGGGAAGGCACGGAGTTCGACCGGGCGTACATCGCGAATCAGGTCGCCATGCACCGGTGGCTGCTGGAGACGATGGACAACACGCTCATCCCCGCGGCCCGCGACGACCGCCTCGAAGCCCTGCTCCGGTCGCAGCGCGCGATCATCGCCGAGCACCTGGAGCACGCGCTCCGGGTCCAGCAGTCCCTCGGCCAGCACTAGCTCCTCGCCGGCCAGCCGCGTCCTCCGGCTCCGGAACGCACGCGGCGTCCCGGAGCCAGCGGCGCGGCATACCGGCGATCGGCGTGAAGGAGCGGGGGGCGCGGAGGAGCCACTCCTCCGCGCCGCTCTTGTTGGTTGCGAACGGGCTGCGCATTTTGGCGTGTCTCGCCGCCAGCCACGCTGGCGGCGCTGCGGCCAACGCGGAGGAGCGACTCCCTGAGCGCGCGCCCTGAACCACACCCCGTCCTCGGCGTCCTCGTCGCGCCAGCGCGGCGGACGGCCGTTGCCGGCAGCCGTCCGATCTCCGCGCCAGCGGTGGACCGGACGCGGGCGGTGCCGCGTCGCTCCCGGGCGCTCGTGCTCCGGCCACCGGTCCGACCCCCAGCGGTGCGCGGGGGAGTGGCGCTTCTCCGGCCCGCCCGCGGCGGGCCTGTCGGCACCGCCCCGGCACGCCGCGAACCGGCCGGTGTAGCGGATCCGGGCGCCATCTTCCCCGCGCCCCCTTCAACGTTTCGCCTCGCAGCCGTGTCAAGTGTGTAGCGATGCGTGATGCCGATGCCCGGCTGGTCGAGCGTGCGCGCGCCGGCGATGCCTCCGCCTTCGAGCAGCTCGTGCGGCGTCATCTGCGGGCGGCGTACGCCGTCGCGCTGAGCGTGGTGCGGGAGCCGGCGGACGCGGAGGACGTCTGTCAGGACGCGTTCCTCACGGCGTTGGAGCGCATCGAGGAGTGCAGGCGGCCGGATCGCTTTGCGGCGTGGCTGCTCCAGATCGTCCGCAACCGCGCGCTCAACCTCCGGCGTGCGCAGTCGGTGCGCTCGGCGTTGCCGCTCGAGAACGTCGTGGGCATGGCGGGGCGACACGACACAGGCCACCAGGCCGAACGGTCCGAGCTGCGGGATCGGCTGCTGGCGGCCATGGAGGACCTGAGCTACCCACAGCGCGCGGCGCTGCTGCTCCACGACCTGGAGGGCTGGCGGCACCGGGAGGTGGCCGAGCACCTGGGAGTGCCGGAGAGCACTGCGCGCGCCTACCTGTTCCAGGCGCGCAGGAGACTTCGCGCCCGACTCGGCGCCGAGCTGATGGAGGAGGGCTGATGGACGAGCATCGGATCGATCTCTCGCCGCTCGACCCCGCGGCCGACCCCGACCGCTGGGAGCGACTGGTCCGGGCGATCACGACGGCGGCGGCCCCCGAGCTCGCCAGGCGCGCGGCGTCGCGCAGCGTGATCGCGGAGATCGGGCACTGGCTCCGCCCTGCGCTCGCCGCGGGCATCGTGCTCGCTGCGGCCGCGGCCGCGACGCTCAGCGTGCTGGACCGGGAGGTGGAGATCCGGCCGGCGCCGGTCGCGGGGCTGGAGGAAGCCCTCGAGCTCGGTGAGCCGGTCTCGCTCTGGCTCACCGAGGATCGCGCACCCACGACGTCCGACCTGCTGCTCGCTCTGGAGAGAGAGGCGCCATGACGTTCCCCGAGTCGCAACGCCAGGCCCGGCTGTTGGGGATCGCGCTGCTCGCCGCGACGTTCCTGATCGGCGGACTCGCCGGCGCCGCGGCCGTGCGGCTGTCGTCCAGCCGGGAGGCGACGGCCGCGGCGCAGCACGCCGAGGAACGCGGCCCCCGCGAGCGGGGGGCCGGGAGCGTGCTGGACCAGCTCGACCTCACGCCGGAGCAGTGTCAGCGGATCCAGGCGGTGCTTGAACGGCGTCGTCAGCAGACGGAGGCGTTCTGGGAGGAGCACGGCCCCACGCTGCGCGCGATCGTCGATTCGGCGCACGCGGAGATCCGGGCGGTGCTGACGCCGGAGCAGCGCGCGGAGTACGACCGACTGCGCGCCGAGCGGCGGCTTCGGCCACACAAGCAGAACGGTTCGCAGAAAGGGTGTGACCAATGAGGTGGAGGTCGTTCGAGTGGGTCGCCACGCCGGGCCGTGCCCTCGGCCTGGGCTTGGTCGCTTGGATCGCGGCGGTCGCGACGCCCGCGGCGGGGCAGGAGCCCGAGGCGGTCGTCACGTTGGAGGAAGCCATTGCGGCGGCGATGCGCAACCACCCTGCGCTGATCCAGGGGCGCGGCGCCGTGCGCACCGCCGTGGCCGCGGAGCGGAGCGCGTGGGGCTCGTTCCTGCCGTCGATCTCGCTGAGTTCCGGCGCGTCGCGGTCGAGCACGGAGCGGTTCAACCCGCAGACGAACACGACCGTGACCGGGTCGAGGGACACGTACAGCGCGGGGCTGTCGAGCAGTGTGGATCTGTTCACGGGGGGGCGCCGGGGTGCCGAGTTGCGGCAGGCCAGGGCGGAGACGGACGCGGCCGAGGCCTCGCTGCTGAACCAGCGTTTTGCCGTCATCCTCTCGGTGAAGCGGGCGTTCTTCGACGTCCTGCGCGCGGATGAGATGATCCGGGTGGCGGAAGCCGGTCTGACCCGGGCGCAGGAAGTCCGGGAGGCGGCGGAGCGCCGGATGAGGGCCGGCACGGCGACGCGGTCGGACGTCCTTCGCGCGGAGCTCGAGATCGCCAACGCGCGGCAGTCGCTGCTCCAGGCGCAGGCCCAGCGGCGGACCGCGATGTTCGAGCTCGGCCGTATGATCGGGATGGATGGCGCGGTGGGGGCGCGGCTCACGGAGCCGCTCGAGCCGAGGCCTCTCGGCGTGTCGGACGAGGAGCTCGTGGCGCTCGTGCTCCAGAGCGCGCCCTCGGTGCGCGCGGCCGAGAGCGCGGCGCGGTCGGCGGATGCAGGGGTGTCGGCGGCACGTGCGCAGTATTTCCCGTCGTTGCGGCTCTCCGGGGGCTACGACTGGGCCAACCAGACCGCGACGCTGGACGGCGGGACCAAGAGCTGGAGCCTGCGGCTGAGCCTCTCGTACCCGGTGTTCAACGGCTTCGCGCGGGAGGCGAACATCGAGCGCGCGGAGGTGCAGGCGACGGTGGCCCGTGCGCAGCTCGAGGACGCGCGGAGGGCGGCGCGAGCCCAACTGGAGACGGTGCTCGCGAACCTGCGGCTCGCGGAGCAGCGGATCGTGCTCGCGGAGGAGGCGGTTCGCGTCGCGGAAGAAGACCTGCGCGTGCAGCAGGAGCGCTATCGTCTCGGCGCGTCCACGATCCTGGACCAGATCACCTCGCAGATCAACCTCATGCAAGCGGAAGTGGACAGGGTCGCGGCGCGCTATGATTACCAGATCGCGCGGGCCGAGCTGGAGGCGCTGGTCGGGAGGGAGCTGTGAGCGGACGTGCGGCGGGGCGCACCATCTCGGATACCGTCATCCGGATCGAGGGTTTGCGGAAGGACTATGTGCTTGGGGCGGAGGTGGTGCATGCGTTGAGGGGGGTGGATCTGGTGGTGGAGCGCAACGAGTACGTGGCGGTGATGGGGCCGTCGGGCTCGG